>Ga0194037_1000013_pt1 | contig 144279 bp, 129 predicted proteins | sample JunL306m_MetaG_FD_148653 | JGI IMG/M metagenome (GOLD analysis project Ga0194037, IMG submission 148653) | Anoxic zone freshwater microbial communities from boreal shield lake in IISD Experimental Lakes Area, Ontario, Canada - Jun2016-L304-6m | ecosystem: Environmental > Aquatic > Freshwater >...
CTCGCTTTTGGTAGGTTAGGGTTGATAGAATAGGCCATAGCAGGCCTCCTTTCGTTTCTGTAACTTATTTAGTAGTAATTACAGTATACGGAGTGCCTGCTTTTTTGTTTAGTTATGTTGCAAAGGTGGTGAGTTACTACGTAGGTATTGCAAAACTATCACATTTATGCTTAAATAGATATATCAAACAATAAAAACAAAAAAAGGAAATAGAAAAATGGAAACACAAGTAGAGATAGGCGAACTGGTTAATAAGTCAGATATATTGGCTCTTGAAACGGCTACTTGGGATCAGCCACGTACGACCGAGCAATTATTGAGCTTAATTAGCCGTCGTGAAGCTGATATCTTTTCGACCCAATCTTAAATAATACTAATTTAAGTCTAAAACCACGTAATAATTACGTGGTTTTTGCTATGTGTGAATTATTTTGTAAAATTACAAAATTCGTGGTATAGTATGCAGGTTCTCTGTACTTTTAAAAACCGCGTTATCATCGCATAGCGCTCATCCTAAGAGGTGAATATGACACAAAAAGGGATTGTTATTCGTCATGCAGATGGCAATGATCTTGATTGGTTGACTGACATTATGACATTGGCGTTTGCGCCATTTTGTAGTGCTAATCAGCGCATTCATGCCAGTGATATTTTGAGCAACCAATTAGTTGGTAGCTCGCGGCGAATCGGGACTTTCGTTACTCATCAGCATGTTCTGGTGGCGGTAGTTGACGGCCATAATGCCGGCGTGATTCAGATTTTTGAGGAGAAACACTCAATCATCAAAATCGGCTTGTTAATTGTGGCTGAATTCTATCGGGGCAAGGGAGTCACCACGGCGTTACTTGGTCATGTTGAACATTACGCTGCCGAAAACAAAATTCGACAGCTATATTGCAACGTGCCGAGCCCCAGTGTGGACGAACTTGGTTGGCTTTACAAAAAAGGATTCCGGTTGACCGGAATCTCAAAAGACAGCCCGGCCAAAGGTATTAATGAGTATTTGCTGTACAAGCAGCTTATCGTTAACACCGATGCAGATGAACAAAGCGTCGTCAAAGTCGTCCCGTTTGCAATGGATAAGCATGGCTCTCAAGCTATGACTTTAATTTTCAACGAGATGTCTGGCACATTTGATTCGGTTAATCCATATTGGGTTAATAATCTGTTGAACGGTAAACTGCACGATGATTCGACGGATGATGAAGACGTAAATCACATTATCTTTGTATCCATGGTCGACGGTAGGGTTACTGGTTTAGTCGGGGCAACACTTCCAAAGAGTGGTCCGATTATGCTAATACCGTTAGTCGCCGAGGATATCGTGTCGTTTGAGGCATTGTTGATTTTCGCTCAAGACTCATTGATTGTTTACAGTCACAAACTGTACGTCCATTTGTCTCCGAGCGTTGATCAAATAATATGTTTGCAACGGCATGGTTGGGTTGTTGAGGGTTTATTGGCTGGTGTGTATTCGCCGACCAGTATTGTTCAACAGTGGGCTTTCCAAGCAAAACAGCCTGTAACCAGGACTATGCGTATCGGCTGTGCATATTATGATGCAATCGTGGCTGGTACAAAGACAATCGAAGTACGATTGGCACGTAGTGAGTATAAGCACTACAAAGTTGATGAATTAATACAGTTTGAGGTGACTTCAAAACCCCCTGTATTGGTGCGCATCAAAGCCATTCGTCTTTATAACGACTTGCAATCCGCGGTAAACTATGAAGTTTGGTCAAAAATTATTCCCGAGGTAAATACCAGGGTCGAAGCTTTGCGTGAGCTTCGTAAAATGATGCCAGACTCGGAGGGTGCAGGTTTTTACGTCTTTGAATTCGAAGTCGTAAAACCGTAGTACAGAGAACACAAATATACATAGGCCACAAAGTCTGTGTATATCGCAGCCATGTTCCGCAACCCACAAGGTTCGCGGACATGGCTTTTTTTCTTTGTCAAAAGATAATAAATTGTGGTATAGTATCTTGGCCTTAAGTCTCTTATAACAAAAAATATTCTAGTTATGGACGGTGTTATAAAACTTTTAGACCGCAGTAGACTAACAATTGGGACCAAGTGTTATCATGCCATTATGGCTGGGCATAAAAGTCTCGAAGTGCGAGTCGGCTACGAATCGATTCAGATATATCAGGCGGGAGACCAAATCGAACTAGTGACCCCACGGTCATCAGGTTTGGTTTTGGTTAAATCCATCCGGATATATCCGAATTTGCGAGAAGTCGTTTCTAGGGAATCCTGGCAACGAATTGTCACACACGCGGAAAGCCAGGAGGAGGCTTATCATGCACTTGTGCATCAACATTCTCCATTCGAAGGCATGCCTGATATACATGTCCTTGAATTAGAACCGATTCAGGTTCAAATAATAGGGTAAACTTACCCCGCTGACGCAACGCGTTCGCGCTATATCAAAACAAAGCCATACACTGACCGCCTTACAAAAAGGTGGAGGTGTGTGGCTTTTTCATTTGTTGATTGTTATGATTTAGGTATGATAATACCCGAAAAACTAAAAATTGGTGATGAAATTCGAGTTATTGCACCGGCTCGGTCAATGGCGATTATTGATGATGAAGCCAAGGCAATTGCCAATCAGCGACTGGCAGATTTAGGCTTCAAGGTTACATTCGGTAAGCATGTTGATGAAATTGATGAGTTTAATTCATCCAGTATTGAATCACGTTTGGCTGATTTGCACGAAGCGTTTGCTGATCCAAATGTTAAAGGGGTTTTCTCAGCAATTGGTGGTTTTAACAGTAATCAATTATTGGATTATATTGATTGGGATTTGATTGCGAATAATCCAAAAGTTTTTTGTGGATTTTCGGATATTACAGCACTTAATAACGCAATTTTTACCAAAACTGGGTTGGTGACATATTCAGGCCCACATTATTGGTCATTTGGGCAAAAACTATATTTTGATTATACGTTGGGTTATTTCAAACAAGCCTGCATTGATAGTGAGGTAATATCCATCAGTGCTTCAGAAAAATGGAGTGATGATCATTGGCATAATAATCAGGACATCAGGGAATTAATTGATAATAACGGCATTTGGGTAATTAATCAGGGCATGGCCGAGGGTACGATTGTTGGCGGAAATCTGTGCACTGTAAATCTTTTACAAGGTACTCGATATATGCCAAGTTTAGACGGTGTAATTTTATTTATAGAGGAAGATGCGCTGGCAAATGGTATTGACGTGATGGAATTTGACCGTAACTTGCAATCACTTATAAGTCTGCCTGATTTTAGTGGTGTTCGTGGTATTGTTATTGGACGATTTCAAAAAGCAGCCGGTATGACAAACGATTTATTAATTAAAATTATTAAATCTAAAAAAGAGCTCAATAACCTGCCAGTCATCGCTGGTGTAGATTTTGGACACACTGACCCTAAAATCACTTTCCCAGTCGGTGGCGTGGCATCGATAAATACATCTGATCAGACAATGATTCGAATAGTTCAACATTAATTTGGTAGTAGTGACAGGAATGTCGCTTTGCCCATCTGTTTGTTCATAAAAATATGTAAACACATTTTTATTTCACTGCACTATGCGACCTGTGACTATTTTTGCTTTGCAAAAAGCCACAGATTCGATTCATGGTCATAAGATTACCAAAAAAATATCCCCATCTTTCGATGAGGCTATTTCTTTGGTAGTAGTGACAGGAATTGAACCTGTGACCTTAGGCTTATGAGTCCTACGCTCTAACCAACTGAGCTACACTACCATATCGTATGTTGAATTGTGAAATATATCTTTCAGCGTATGGGCAGTTGGTTAGAGCGTCTACGCGGATTTATTACCGCCTTCGGCTGGGCCAACTGAGCTACAACTACCGCGTCGGAACTTACTTTCAAGACCTCGTTTTGTCGTAAACGACAAAAGCTTCGTCTTTTCGTTGTTCCTCCTTTAAATAAAACAAACAGCTTTTAGCCTGGTTTGTTTTATTTGACAAATGCAAACTACAATTGTCACAGGAATAATTGTAGCAAAAAACAGATTACATTTCTAGGTGGACGATTAAATATTCAGTACATAGTTTGATAAGTGTTATTTTTTTGCAAGGACGGACCTTGCAAACAAGGTTTTTATGTTATTATTTGCTTATGATTATAAATAAAAAGATAATGTTGAGTTTTGTTTTGGTTATATCTGTTGGTGTCGCGACATTCTTCTTTTTGAAATATACCCAACCAAAGCAATATAAATTGGTTGAAATAGAATTAACTTGTAATGCTGATTTTTGTCCTGGTAATGGCACAGCTAAAGTGTATGATGGCGTTAATTCAAAAGAGGAATGTCAACAAATTGGCGGCAATCCAATAGTTTATTTTGGTGTTGGCGGAAACGAGCTTTATTATGCTTGTGGACAAAAATAATTTCTAGAAGTTTAGTAGTATAATTAGTGTTATACCGCGCGATACTCACTGACTGAAAAGTTAAGCGTCCCTCGCGAATGGTCATTCATTGTTAATTGCTTTCGGACTTTGGCTAACGAAACGGGTCAATAGGACGGGCAATAAAAGTTAAATCGTTTCCTTAAATAATTTTTTAGGGGATTTTAATGATGAATGACGAACTTTTTTTGAACGAATATGTCAAGGTTGTGGCGACTTTTGGTGATGGATTGAATCCGTGCCAACCGCTTAAATTTAAGCGCAAAAACGGTCGCGAGGTGATAATTACCGAGATTGGTTTGCGCTTTCCCAACGCCAAAGGCAATAAAATGGTGCATATATTTGACGTTACTGATGGGTCGGCCGATTATCGGTTGGAATTTGACGCCGAACGTTTGACTTGGCGATTAACGCGCGAGGCTGATCATGAAATATAACAACGAACAACCGCTAATTATGCATGTCGATTTGAATTCGGCTTTTGCAACTATCGAACAACAATCCAGACCATTATTACGTGGCAAACCAGTGGCGATTTTGAATCGTCGGACTGAACATACTATCATCGTGACGGCTAGTTACGAGGCTAAATCAAAGGGCGTCAAAGTTGGTATGAAGTTTACCGAGGCGGTCAAATTAGTACCAGGACTAATTGCCATCGAAAGTGACCCAGCCAAATATCGGTTTGTGTATCGCAAATTAATGGCAATATTAAACGATTATTCGCCGCATGCCGTTATGAAAAGCATTGATGAAGGTGTTATGGACTTTCATCATATACCCAATTGTCGCCCGTTAATCGAAATTGGGTACGAAATTAAACAGCGATTGCGTGATGAAATTGGTGTGGCAATGCGCTGTAATGTTGGCATTGGTCCGAATCGGTTTTTGGCTAAAACGGCGGCTGGACTACACAAACCCGACGGATTGGATATTATTACGGCCGATAATTTGCGGGACACTTATGCTGTGATGAAATTGACCGATTTAACAGGGATTGCTGGTCATCTTGAAAAGCGATTAAATGCTGTTGGAATCTTTACGCCTTTGCAATTTTTGGATGCTGACGAGGTTACTTTGCAAAAAGTTGTTTTTAAAAGTATTGTCGGTAAACAATGGTACACTAGGCTGCGCGGATACGAAGTTGACGACGTCACGACATCAACCAAATCAGTTGGTCGGCAATATGTTTTGGAAAGTCGTAATTTAACGCGGGCTCAAATTACGACTAGGTTGCACAACTTATGCGAATCAGTTGGTTCGCGGTTGCGCCATCAACATAAGGCCGCGCGGGGGATTTATGTTTACGTTCGGACGGCGGGACGGGCATATTGGCATGACAGTCGGATGTGTCAATTACCGTTTTACAGCGACAGCACGATCAACGGTCTGGCGCAGCAGTTGTTTATCAAAGCGCCTGGCGAAATCCGAGAAATTGGCGTCCATTTGTATGGATTAAACGATAACAATAACGACCAGCTAAGTTTATTTGGCGATATGTTAGCCCGCGAACAGCAACTGGTCAGCGCGATTGATGATATTAATCGGCGCTTTGGCGAGCGAACGGTTCACTCGGCTGATACATTGGAAAGCAATGAAACTGTCACTGTTAAAATTCCGTTTGGTAGCACAAGATACTTATAGCTAAATTCTAATTGTCATCTTATACTAAATATATGAACAAATATGTCTTGGCAGTCAGCGGTGGTGTGGATTCGGTCGTGCTGTTAGATATATTGTCAAAACATGATGGTTTTGAGGTGATTGTGGCTCATTTTGATCATGGTATTCGTCATGATTCTGGAATTGATGCGGTTTTTGTAGCTGGCCTGGCTAATAAATATGGTATGAAATTTGAAACCAGGCGTGAAGAATTGGGGCCTAATGCCAGTGAAGACAAAGCCAGGTCCAGGCGTTATGAATTTTTACGATCAGTTGCCAAAAAACATAATGCACAATTGGTTACAGCGCATCATGCCGATGACGTAGTTGAAACGATTGCAATTAATTTATCGCGTGGCACTGGTTGGCGTGGCTTGGCAGTTTTGGATTCAGATATCATACGTCTATTAACTAGTCTCAGTAAAGCAGAAATTATCGAATATGCTAAAAATAACGGTCTAACTTGGCGTGAAGATAGTACCAACGCTGATGATAAATATCTGCGCAACCGAATTCGACGTCAGACAGTCAATATGGATGACGACAGTAAAAGGCAATTGTTGGGCTTATGGGAGCATCAAAAAGTCTTGAAAAAACAGATTAAACGAGAAGTCGAAAAGTTAGTTGGCGATGGTCCAGATTACAGTCGATACTTTTTTATTCATATCGATTCCAAAACTGGTATGGAATGTTTAAGGTATATTGTTAGCGCTCGTTTAACCAGGCCGCAACTACTAAAAACTTTACATGCTATTAAGACTGTAATTCCAGGCAAGACATATGATGCTGGTAATGGTGTAAAAATTGCTTTCACGGCTCGTAATTTTACAGTTAAACTGTTAAAATAAGTACAGAATATCCGCTGTGTTTATCTAATTGAAAGGAACATTTAATTTTTATGGCTATGAAAAGTCCAACTATTAACAAGAAACCTGGTAATTTGCTACGTTTATCATTATTTTGGGCAATCATTATTTTTATCGTTTTATTAGGCGCATCGTTTTTGACGCCTCACGATAATTTGAAAGATGTGCCGATATCAACAATAATCAGTGATGCTAATTCTGGTAAAATTTCCAAACTTGAAATTCAAGGTCAAGATGTCAAAGCAACTGTAAAAGGCAATACTACGCCAACTGAAAAATCTGTAATACAATCTGGTAGCAGTATCCAAGATCAAGGTCTCAAGGCGGATGCGCCAGTTGAATTGACGATTTTGCAACCATCAACGACAGGCGACACTTTGTGGAATTTGGCAATTATTATTGTGCCTGTGATTTTAATTGCCGGCTTCTTCACTTATATGATGCGCCAAGCACAAGGTCAAAACAATCAAGCCATGGGTTTTGGCAAATCGAAAGCAAAATTATATGGTGTCGACAAAGAAAAAGTTGTTTTTGCTGATATTGCTGGTAATGATTCAGCTAAACAAGACTTAGAAGAAGTTGTTGACTTTTTGAAACATCCAAAAAAGTATGAAACCTTAGGGGCTAAGATACCACGGGGCGTATTACTAGTTGGTAGCCCAGGAACAGGTAAAACTTTGTTGGCTCGCGCTGTTGCCGGTGAAGCTAATGTGCCATTCTTCTCGATTTCGGGTTCAGAATTCGTCGAAATGTTTGTTGGTGTTGGTGCCAGCCGTGTCCGTGATTTGTTTGCCAAGGCTAAAAAGAATGCTCCGGCGATTATCTTTATCGATGAGATTGATGCTGTTGGTCGCCGTCGTGGTAGTGGTATGGGTGGTGGACATGATGAACGCGAACAAACTTTAAACCAGATTTTGGTTGAAATGGATGGCTTTGAAACTGGCGCTAACGTAATTGTTTTGGCGGCGACTAACCGAGCTGATGTTTTGGATCCAGCTTTGCTAAGACCAGGTCGTTTTGATCGCCGTACAAATATTATGCTGCCTGAACGTCGTGATCGTTTGGCGATTTTGAAGGTTCATTTTAAAAACAAACCAGTTGATAGCACGGTTGATTTGGATGCATTAGCAGCTAAAACTGCTGGTTCATCTGGTGCTGATTTAGCTAATATTGCTAACGAAGCTGCTATTGTCGCGGCTGGTCGTAACGCTAAAAAGATTACAAATTCTGATATTACTGAAGCTTTTGAAAAGATTGCTATTGGGCCAGAACGAAAAACTAAAATCATGAACGATAAAGAAAAAGAAATGACTGCTTATCACGAAGCTGGACATGCTATTGTTGGACACGTTATGCCTGACAGTGATCCAGTGCACAAGGTCACTATTATCCCTCGTGGTGCAACTGGCGGCGTAACTTGGTTCTTGCCACCCGAAGATAAAAGTTATACAAGCATCATTGAATTCAAAGATATTTTAGCCCGCGCCCTTGGTGGTCGTTTGGCTGAAAAAATCGTTTATGGTAGCGAACGTGTCACAACCGGCGCAGGGTCAGATTTGCGCCAAGCAACCGAAGTTGCTCGCGGTATGATTATCGAGCAGGGTATGGGCACTAAACTACGCGACCAAGTTTTCCATGAAGACAATGGCGGTATGATGATTGACCGTATGACACACGAACGACCATACAGCGATGATACAGCCCGCGAAATTGACAAAGAAGTATCCGAATTAATCACCGAAGCCGCCCGTCGTGCCGAAGCCGTTATTACACACAATCGCGACAGCCTAGATAAACTGGCTAAGGCTTTGTTGGAACAAGAAACTATTGAAGAAGACGAAGTTGCCAAGATACTAAAGGACACTGTTTTGCCAAAGGAGGCTAAGCTTTACTAGCCTAGTAATTGATAAATGGATCGATTCAGGATAACGATTGCTAAGGCCAACTTGAAACTGCCGCTCCAGCTGGCGGCTACCTTGTTGGCTGGCTCATCGTTGCTAGCAAGTGTCTTGGGTCTGATTCGTGCTCGGCTGTTAACCAGTTTGTATTACAGTACCTATCCACAGGGAATTGACGCTTATACAGTGGCATTTACGATTCCTGATTTTATGTTTTTTATCCTGGTTTCGGGCGCGCTGAGCGTTACTTTTATACCAGTTTTTAATCAGCGTTTAGCGGATCATAATAAAAAGTCAGCCTGGGAACTTTCAACTAGTATGTTAAATTTTATGGCGCTTTTAACGTTAATCGCTAGTTTGTTGATCATGATTTTTGCACAACCACTGGTTCAGTATGTTGTTGGCCCAGGTTTGGATGAATCTAGTCGGGCATTGGCAGTCAGTATGATGCGTGTGATTGCGATTAACCCATTCTTGTTTGCAATTGGGTCTGTTGTCGCCAGCATGCAACAGGCGGTTGGACGGTTTACGTTTTTTGCTATGGCGCCAGCGGTATATAATATAGGCATAATTATTGGTGCTATGTTCTTTACGAATGGTATAAACATTTTTGGTTGGCATGTTTTTGACGGTGGTATTATGGGCGTGGCACTCGGTGTTGTACTTGGATCTATTATGCAACTATTAATTAGCTGTGCTGGACTATTTGGTATGGGGTTTGATTATAATTTCAAGATTTATTGGAAAAACAAAGGTTTTTTGAGGGTCTTGTCATTGTTACCTGCCAGATCACTTGATCAGGGTATTGATTATGTAAATGGAATAGTTGAAACAAATCTTGCATCACGCATGGCGTCTGGTACGATTTGGGCCTATCAACAAGCCTCGGTATTGTCAAATGTCCCAATTAATTTAATTGGCGTAGCGATTAGTACGGCAGCTTTTCCTAAAATGGCCGAACGATTAGGCCAAGGCCGACCAGATCTATTTAAAAGTGAATTGCAGTCGGTTTTGCGGGTTATTATTTGGCTGGCTATGCCAGTCACCATTATTGCGTTTTTTGGACGCGGTTATTTAGTTAATTTTATAAAAAATGGTGGTGATGTATTGATGGCTAGTATTTTAGGAATTTTGGCGGTAGCAATTTTGTTCCGTTCAGTTTATCATATCGCGGCACGCAGTTTTTATGCTCAACAAGATACCAAAACGCCATTATATATATCGTTTTTTGCGATTGGTTTAAATATCACATTAGCGCTGTGGTTCACGATGGGATTGAATATGGGTGCCTATGGCTTGGCTTGGGCGACGTCAATTGTGTCGATTATTGAAGTTTGTATATTATTTACAATAATGGCTCGGCGTATTAAAGGTTTGTTTGATAAGGTATTCTTGCATGCGATTGCGCGAATGGCCAGTGTGACTGGTTTTATGGCTGTCGTTACTTATACTTGCGTATCAATGATGCCACTCAGCGCGACTGACCAAAGCTTTTTAGCTAGTTTTCCAAAATTTGGATTAATCGTAGCTATTTCGTTAGTGTCATACGTTATATTTAGTCGAATGATAAAACTACCCGAAGCTAATCCAATTATTGCACGATTTAAAAAGATACTCTTCGTTGGAATCAGGCGATAATGATAGTTAAAAACATCCGAAATTTTTGCATTATTGCCCATATCGATCATGGCAAGTCGACGTTGGCTGACCGTATGTTAGAAATGACTGGCACAGTTGAAAAACGCGATATGAAATCACAGTTGCTGGATAGTATGGATCTGGAACGCGAAAAGGGTATTACGATTAAATTAGCTCCAGTAAGGATGGCCTACAGAAGCCAAGCTATTGGAATATGGAATATGGAATATGGCGAATCTCAAAAGCCAAATTCTAATAGCCAAATTCCAATAGCCGAAGTTGAGTATCAACTGAATTTGATAGATACCCCAGGCCACGTTGACTTTAGTTACGAAGTTAGCCGTTCGTTGCAAGCTTGTGAAGGTGCAGTACTGGTAGTTGATGCCAGTCAAGGCATTCAAGCGCAAACTTTAGCAAATGTGTATTTGGCGTTGGCGGTTGATTTGACGATTATTCCGGTCCTAAATAAAATTGATTTACCAGCCGCTGATGTGGCGCGGGTCAGTGCTGAGATTATTAATTTATTAGGTTGCAAAGAAGAAGATATTTTGAAAATCAGCGCCAAAACTGGGGTTGGTGTTGACGAAGTGTTGCAAGCGATTGTTGATCGAATCCCTGCCCCCCAAGGCGACGCTGATGCGCCAACTCGGGCGCTGATTTTCGACAGCTATTATGATGATTATCGTGGTGTTATTTTGTACGTTCGGATTGTTGACGGTATGGTCAAAAAAGGCGACGTTATTGAAATGATTGCGACTGGTGCGCATGGAATTGCGTTGGAAGTTGGAATTTTGCAGCCAGCCAAAAAAGAGATTGACGGGCTGACGACGGGTGAAATTGGCTATATTGTAACTAACCTACGCACGACGCGCGATGCCAGGGTTGGCGATACAGTCACAACTAAACGTGCCTATACAACGTCGCAATTACCAGGCTATAAATTAGTTAAGCCGTTCGTTTATGCTGGCTTTTTTCCGGTCAGTAATGATGATTATAAAGACCTAAAAGACGCAATTGAAAAACTAAGTTTAAGTGATTCGGCTTTGCAATTTGAACCCGAAAATTCACCAGTTTTGGGTTTTGGTGTGCGAATTGGATTCTTGGGTCTACTGCATATGGATATTATCCGTGAACGTTTGGAGCGCGAATATAATTTGGATTTAATCGTTACTAATCCGTCGACTGATTATCATGTAACACTGTCGAATGGCGAAGAACTAGACATTAAAAGTGCCAGTGATTTGCCTGATGTCAGTAAAATCAGCGAAATTCGTGAACCTTGGATAAAGGGCGAAATTGTTGTACCGCAAAACTATATTGGCGCTGTTTTGCAATTAATTATTAATAAACGCGGTATTCAAAAAAACCTAAGTTATATTGACGAACGAGCGCTAATTAGTTTTGAAGCGCCACTAGCTAATTTGTTAACGGATTTTTATGATCAGTTAAAATCAGTCACTAGCGGTTACGGGTCATTTAATTATGAACTTGATGATTATCGAACCGAAGATTTAGTCAGGTTGGATTTTTATGTAGCTGGAAACATGGTTGACGCCCTCAGTATTATGGCACATCGCAGTGAAGCTCAAAGTCTAGGTCGAATTATCGTCGATAAATTGAAAGAAGCGATTCCGCGTCAAAATTTTCAGGTGGCTTTGCAAGCAGCCATTGGTGGTAAATTTATTGCCCGTGCCGATTTGTCGGCCTTTCGTAAAGACGTTACTGGATATTTATACGGTGGCGACGTGTCACGCAAAAAGAAGTTGTTAGCAAAACAAGCCAAAGGCAAAAAGCGTATGAAACGCTTTGGTAAAGTCGACATTCCGTCCGAAGCTTTTACGGTTATGTTGAAGCGGGATTAAGAAATAGCTATTGGAATTTGGCTATTAGATTAATTTTTGCAGCGCATCTAGAATATCTTGCGTGACTTCATCACGGGTTCGTTTGCCATCAACCTCGATTAACAGTCCTAGATTTCGATAATGGTCTAATACTGGCATTGTTTTTTGTTGAAATTCATCAAATCGAGTTTGCAGAACTTCTTCGGTGTCGTCATGTCGGGCAGTGCGGTCGTTGTTAACGTCGCGCGCCAACCATCTGTCGTGTGAATCATCGTTGGATATATTTAAAAAGATGACGGCTTTTAGCGGGTGATTGGATGCTGCCAGTGCCTTAATAACACCTTCTTCTTCGCCGCTCCAACGTCCGACTGAGCTTAAAAATAATGGCTGGTTGGCTAGACGTTGTTGGCTAAGGTATGGCAAAACAATATTTACGTAATCATCACTGGGGATTAAATGTCCCGAATGGGTGTATTCTTTGATGTAATCAGGAATAGTGCTGCCACGCAAAATTTCGCCACCGCCAACTAAATTACCACCGAAAATTTCAGTTAATCGTCGGCCTTGGCTGTCTTTGCCGGCAAATGGTCGCCCAAAAATATTAATCGATCCATTACCCAGCCAGTTTTTGATGGCGTCTATTTGTGTTTGGTCATACATATGCCTTAAAGTATAACTTATTTAGTAGGTAGTAGGTAGTAGGTAGTAGGTAGTAGGTAGTAGGTAGTAGGTAGTAGGCTCATTCATAATGGTATTTCCCATTTCCCATTTCCCATTTCCCATTTCCCATTTCCCATTTCCCATTTCCCATTTCCCATCTACCATCTACTATCTACTAATTTAGCACTCGTTGACACAGAGTGCTAAATTACGATATAATATCGACATGACAGAGCGTCAGATTCAGATATTAGCGGCGATTATCGAGCAACATGCCGAGATTGCAGCCCCGGTTGGCAGCGTGATGCTGGCCAAACTTTTTAATGTATCCAGCGCGACAATTCGCAGCGAGATGTCTAAATTAGAAGAAATGGGCTTTATTGCGCAACCACACACTAGCGCTGGTCGTATTCCAACTGATGCCGGCTATCGATTTTACGTTAATATGATTAACGACGCTTATGACGACAAATCATTGCCAATGCTCGATCGTAGTGCGAGAACGATTGAAGCTCGGGTTAATACACACGGCAATCACGCCGATCGTGCGATTCGTAGTGCAGTTGATAGTTTAGTTGAACTAACTCATAACTTAGGCATTGCCACAATTGGCGATGAACTTTATATGAGCGGTATCAGTAATTTGTTTTCGCAACCTGAATTTGCGCAAACTGACCATGTTCAAGCGGTTGCCAGATTATTGGATAATCTTGAACCATGGTTGCGTGAAGCGGCTCCAAACGAACCATTAAATGTTTATATTGGTGCCGAGAATCCAATCGGTAAAGGTAGTGGCGTTAGCTTGATTATCAGTCGCTATCGTTCGCCATACAGTGACCGCAGTTATATCGGTGTTTTGGGTTCGACCAGACAAAGTTATGCCAAAGTTATGCGCTTGGTGCGCCATGCTGGGGCGATGTTAGAGGAAGTACTGTAAGTTAGTAGGTAGTAGGTAGTAGGTAGTATATGGTATATAGTAGAAAAAAAAGTATATGCCGCAGGCCATGAGCGAACAAAGTGAGTCGAATGGTTAAAAATAAATAGGGAAGATAATAAGGAAGAGAATATGATTGAAAAAAAGAAGAGCAAAAAAGAATTAGAATTACAGCAACAGTTGGATGAATTAACGGCTGATTTGCAGCGGACTCGGGCGGATTTTGAAAATTACCGTAAACGCAGTGAACTGGATAAAAAAGCATCGATTGAACTGGGTAAAACCGGTACGATTTTGAAATTATTACCCGTTATCGACAACATCGAACGGGCTATTACCTATACCCCCGAAGAATTAAAAGACAACAAATGGGTTCAAAGCGTGGCTGGGCTGACAAAAAATCTTGAAAAATCGCTAGAAGCCATGGGATTAAAACGAATTGACGCCACTGCTGGTGCTAAATTTGACCCTGATTTGCACGAAGCGATTCAATTTGACGAAGATGCCGTCGGTGAAAATGAAGTTATTGCCGAAGAAATGCAGTCGGGCTACATCTTGAACGACCGCCCAATTCGTCATGCTATGGTTAAAGTGACCCGTCAGTAACAAAATACAAGTTGTATTTAAACGGCACATAAGGTGTAGTTTGCATACTAAAATCATATATTGATTAATACCGCTAACGGAGTTATAATGACAGTACAGCACCTCGCTTGGACGTTAGTTCTCGCGAGGTTCTTTTGTTATAATAGACATTATGAAAAGAATTGTCTTGATTGATGGGGAAAATCTAGTTTACGGATTACGTCATTTACTTGGATCAAATGGCAATAAAGCTGACCGCTCAGTTATTAAAGGTTTTAACTTTCGCGGACTATTAGAGGAAATTCTTGCCGATAATATACCATCTGAAATTCTTTGGTTTGGAGCTCGATTGCGGATATACGATCAGTCTGAAGAAATTCGTATTAAGTCCGAGTCGGCCGTGCGTCAGCAATCATATTTTGTAAATGAAATTCAAAAACAAAAAATTACTTTTATTAAGATAGGCTATCTTCGCGCGCGTGAAGTAGACATACGATCTGGTGGTACTGAATGGAAACTGGCCGAAAAGGGCGTGGACGTTGGTTTGGCGGTTAGAATTGTCACTGAAGCGAATCCAAACACCGAAATAGTTATTGTTAGCGCCGATACTGATCTTTTGCCTGCATTTAGGGCTGCATCGAAGCTGGGCGCTAAACTTATACATGTTGGTTATGAATATCGACCAATTGCGTCGCTAAGTCATTTATCTAATGCTACTAGAACGATTACAATTCCACTCGCACAAAAATACAAAATAATAAAAAATGACTAAAATGATTTACATTTCTGCTGTGCAATTATAACTATCGTTGTATTCAACATTACGCTCATGCTATAATCACACTATACAATTAAGTGGGATAATTATAGTTAATAAACAATATATTATGAAAAAAGCAAACTCTCTCTCTCTCTCTCTCTCTCTCGTAATAGAAAATCAACATTCGGCGGTTTTATGACCAGTCTAAGGTTCAATCGCCAGCCTTTAAACTCGTCTACTAATTCGAGCCTACCATCTACTACCTACCATCTACCATCTGCTAAACCTGGTTTTACGATAGTCGAATTACTGGTTGTCATTGTCGTCATTGGCATTCTTGCTGCTATTACAATTGTGTCCTATACGGGTATCAATTCCAAAGCTATTGCCGCTGCTATGCAATCCGATCTGTCGAATGCTTCACAACAACTCAAGCTATATCAGGTGTTAAACGGCGCTTATCCAACCAGTCTTGATGGCAATAATTGTTTTGTTCCGATTGGCGTCGACAGCAATAGTATTTGTCTTAAACCAAGCACTGGTAATACTTTTTCGTACAGTGTTAATAACTCATCAACGCCTCAATTATTTGCTCTTAGCACCACCAAAGACACGACAATTTATCGTGTGACTAATGATTCATCACCAGTTGCTGTTGTTGGAGTCAGTTGTCCAATTGGGTATATTGTCGTACCTGGCAGTATAACTTATGGCACATCAGACTTTTGTACTATGAAGTATGGTGCCAAAAACGTTGGGGGTGTTGCCACGTCTCAGGCTGCATTGACGCCTTGGGTATCAATATCTCAAACCACATCTATTACCACCGCTGCAGCTGCCTGTACTGGCTGTCACCTAATCACTGAAGCAGAATACCTAACCATCGCTCAAAATGTCTTGAACGTTCCGTCTAACTGGTCGACTGGCACGGTTGGTAGCGGTTTTATCTATAGTGGTCACAACGACAACGCTCCAGCTAATGCTTTGGACGCCGACGTCAGTGACAGTAACGGATATTACGGTACAGGTAATACTACTGGTAGTAATCAACGTCGCACCCTAACGTTATCTAATGGTGAAGTCATTTGGGATTTGGCTGGCAATGTTTGGGAATGGACAAATGGCACCTCGACTACTGGACAGCCTGGCATAACAGCCGGTGGTTATGGTTGGCGTGAATGGACAGCAGTTACAGCCCTTGGCACATTATCACCAAACGTCTTTCCATCTGGCACTGGTCTAACTGGCGCAAGCACCTGGAACTCATCTAAAGGTATCGGTCAAATATACAGTAACGCTGACGAGACAGCCCTGCGTGGCTTCGTCCGGGGCGGCGATTGGAACTATGGCGGCGGCGCTGGCGTGCTGACGCTGAGTTTGGGCGGCGCCCCCAGCTACACGGGCGCGGGCCTCGGGTTCCGTGTTTCCCGGTGATACAACTGACGAATGAGCGCCTATCCAAGCTTGCTTGGGTAGGCCGAGAGAGACAGTTACATATTTATTGATTTAATTGTTGATAAATCTGTGCCGATTAGTATCCGATTACTTATAACCAGTCTTGGCCTTTTTTCAGTTAGATGGCAAGACGAATACGATAGGGCTGTACGGTTAAGTCACGTACAGCCCGCTTTGATTGTACTCAATCTACTAAGTGATAATTTTGTACAAGTCGAGTATAATATAAACATATCATTCAGTCATTAGGGGGCACATGGCGTCAGAATCGTTAACACTTGTAGTAAATCCAGGCAGCGCCAGTCGCAAATATGCTGTGTTTGCTAATGGTTTTTGTTGGGCGACAATTAATTTTGAATTTGTTGATGGCCGAGTTTTTGGCAAGATTGAACATGCCGGCCAAGAATATTCGACGACTTACGAAGACGCCGATTTAAGTGGCGTATCACGTTATGTCATGCCGCTGTTACGTGAACGTCAGGTGATTGATGATACTGATGAAGTTAAGGTAATTGGTATCAGGGTTGTGGCGCCTGGCAGCCGTTTTATGCAAGATGAACTAGTCACCGTTGAAATTGAGGCTGCTATGCACGAAGCTCAACAGATTGTGCCGCTACACATCAAAACAGAATTATATGAAATTAGACAACTAAAACAACATTTTCCAAGTGTACCAATTATTGCCGTATCCGATAGTGAATTCCATGCCACCAAATATCCATGGGCGTGGCATTATGGAATTGATACCGAACTGGCTGACAGGTTTGAGATTAAACGCTTTGGTTATCATGGTGTTTCAGTCGGATCAATTGTCAGGGACTTGACTGAAATAAATATGTTGCCATCCAAAACAGTTATTTGTCATCTGGGCAGTGGCTGTAGTGTGACGGCTGTGTTGGACGGCGTCAGTGTCGATACGACTATGGGCTATACGCCACTGGAAGGTCTGGTGATGGCCTCACGCAGTGGTAATATCGACGTTTCAGCCGCACTGGCGATTAAACGCGAGTTACATTTGGACGATGAAGAGTTGGAAAGATATTTAAACAAACAAAGTGGTTTGTTAGGTATTAGTGGTACGTCGAACGATATCCGTCAATTAATAACCAGCGAGCAAAACGGTGACCAGCGGGCCGCCTTGGCATTAAAATTATTTGTTTATCGAATTCAACAGGCGATTGGTCAAATGGCCGCTAGTATGGGTGGAATCGACAGCTTGGTTATGACCGCAACTATCAGCGAACGGTCCAGTATCATTCGCAGCCGAATCCTAGATAACCTTGGGTTTTTGGGCTTTAATTACGACCATAATTTAAACGATCAAACTTTTGAACCAGCCGAAGCAACCAATATTGCAGTCGAATCAAGTAAGCCAATCATCATTATCTCAACCGACGAAGCCGCCGAAATTGCCCGTCGTGCTGAGAACTACTAGTAATCCTTTTTCATATTCAATCATCCAGGGTCCGACCCTGGTTAAGCTTATCTTAAGAAATTACACGGCACTTATGATTATATATATGAAATATCTAGCACTCTTGACATACGAGTGCTAATTAATTTACAATGAATACATTGGCAATCTAGGCACTAGAGTGCTAAAATTAATACAAGATAGATAATAAATAGGAGATATAAATTATGGGTAAAATTATTGGAATCGACCTAGGTACAACTAACAGCGCCGTGGCATACATGGTAGCTGGCAAACCAGAGGTTATCGCAAACGCCGAAGGTAATCGTACGACACCAAGTGTTGTTGCGATTAACAAAAACGGTGAACGTTTAGTTGGGCAAGTTGCTCAACGTCAACGCGTCACAAATGCTAAAAACACTATTTATGGTGTTAAACGTCTGATCGGTCGCAAGTTTAGTGACAGCGAAGTTCAAACTGACTTGGACATTATGCCATACGAAATCGTCAAAAACGGCGACGCCGTAGCGATTAAATTGGGCGACAAAAATTATTCACCAGAAGAAGTTTCAGCTATGATTTTGTCCAAATTAAAAGCTGATGCCGAAGCTTTCTTGGGTGAAAAGGTAACCGAAGCGGTTATTACCGTTCCGGCCTACTTTAACGACGCTCAACGCCAAGCTACTAAAGACGCTGGTAAAATCGCAGGTCTAGAAGTAAAACGTATCATTAACGAACCAACTGCAGCCGCCCTAGCATATGGCTTGGAAAGCAAAAAAGAAGAAAAAATTGCCGTATTCGACCTTGGTGGTGGTACGTTCGATATTTCGGTGCTTGAACTAGGTGATGGCGTGTTTGAAGTTAAATCAACCAACGGTGATACGCACCTTGGTGGCGAAGACTTTGACAACCGTATCGTTAACCACTTCCTTGATGTCTTTAAAAACGAACAGGGAATTGATTTAAAATCTGACAAAGCAGCCATGCAACGTCTAAAAGACGAAGCTGAAAAAGCTAAAAAAGAACTTTCAACTACTAACGAGACCGAAATCAACCTGCCATTTTTGACAGCTGATGCCGACGGTCCAAAACATTTTGAATACAAATTAACTCGTTCAAAATTAGAGGAATTAGTATCTGATTTGATTAACCGTTTAGCTGAACCAGTTGAAAAAGCCCTAAAAGACGCCGGATTAACTGCTAAACAGATCGACGAAGTAGTTTTGGTCGGTGGTATGACTCGTATGCCAGCAGTTGTTGAAAAGGTCAAAGCAATCTTTGGCAAAGAACCACTAAAAGGCGTCAACCCAGACGAAGTTGTGGCCGTTGGTGCTGCTATTCAAGGTGGTGTATTGGCTGGTGACGTCAAAGACGTCTTGCTGCTGGACGTTACTCCACTATCCCTAGGTATTGAAACCATGGGCGGTGTTGCAACTAAATTAATTGATCGCAACACGACTGTTCCAACGTCTAAATCTGAAACATTTAGTACGGCTGCTGATAGCCAACCACAAGTTGAAATTCACGTTACTCAGGGTGAGCGTGAACTTGCAAGGGATAACAAGTCACTTGGACGATTCACACTTGATGGCATTGCGCCTGCACCTCGCGGTGTGCCACAAATTGAAGTTACGTTTAATATTGATGCCAACGGTATCTTGCATGTTACCGCCAAAGATAAAGGTACTGGCAAAGAGCAAAGTATCACAATTTCGAATAGTGGGAACCTCAGCAAAGAAGACATCGAAAAGGCTCAAAAAGAGGCCGAGATGCACGCTGATGAAGACAAGAAAAAACGCGATGCTATTGATGCTCGCAACCACCTAGAAAGCGCAATCTACCAAGCTGGTAAAATGCCAGATGAATTCAAAGACAAGATCAGCGATGAAGATAAAAAAATCATTACTGATGCTATCGAAGAAGCTAAAAAGCATGAACACAGCGAAGACAAAGACGAGCTGGAAGCAGCCGCCAAAGCCTTAAACGACGCTATCATGCCAATTGGTGCCAAGATGTATGAACAGGCATCCAAGGAACAATCAGCACCCGCAGAAGGTGAAGCCAAGAAAGACGATGAGCCTGTTGAAGGTGAAGTTGTCGACGAGAAGAAATAGAGACTGTTATGTCACTTTATGAAATAGCAAAAGATGCACTAAAACTTGCACAGAAGGCAGATAACGTTGAATTGGTGCAAAAAATATATGACATTCAATCACAGGCGTTAGATATGCAGGATAAACAATTTCAACTGAACAAGAAGATTGAAGATTTACATAAGGAAATTGAACACTTAGCTCTAAAAAAGAAATATTATTATGAGTCTGACCATAAATGGATGATTAATGATGATAACGCAAATGTTAAATTATGTCCTGTATGTTTGAATCGTGATGAGTTTGAGAGTCCACTTAGTTCGTCTCAGGATGGATATCGTTACTGTTCACAATGCAAAGGAACCTATAATTAAAAGGTAATCTAAGTTTTGCCTAAAAGAGTTGCCCTGATCGGCAGCTCTTTTACTGTTGCCCATTGTAAATAATATGGTTTTATATATAATTTAACCTAATACCTCGCTTAATAGCTTGAGGTAAGTAAATTTTTATTACTATTATTTCTCTCATAATAAAACCTCGGAGGCTTTATGTTAATTACTTGGCGTGATGTAAAAAAAGATTGGTCAAAACTGCCCAATCTAATTACATTGTCAAGACTATTGCTTTGTTGGGTTCCTGCCGCAGTCCTTTCGGTAAATTGGGATTACGAAAGCAGGATACTTATGCAATGGACAATGTTGTATTTTGTTGCTGTATTGGCTGCAACAGATTATGTTGATGGATATATCGCTAAAAAAAGGAATCTGATTACGCGACTGGGTACTTTTTTGGACCCTATCGTTGATAAGATTTTTTCCAGCGCTATCCTGTTGGCAATCTGTGTATCTAACAGTAGTCACATAATTTGGGCGTTTGCATTATTTACTACTGTTCGAGAAATAGATATAGCTGTAATTCAGTTTATAACTATCCGAAAAGGTAAAGACGCAAAGGTTCTTTATTCAGGCAAAGTCAAAACTTTGGCTTTATCGGTAACAATAGCTTTGTTGTTGTTGCCACCTGGAGTTTGGGAAACCACTAAGTATGTGTCTATGGCTTTGACTTTTTTATCGGAATTATATTCCTGGATAGATTACGTCAGAGTTTATACGACGCGTATTCAGGATGTTTCTGAATATTTTTCTAACCTATCACTGGTTAGATACTTCAGAGGAAACATCTTGAACGGGGAGTGATGGGAGTGAAAAATAGTAAAATAGAGGTCCGGTGTAACCACCCGACCTCTATTATTATGTCCAAAAATAACTGCTTTTGTTTGCCTATTGTAAAGTAATGTGTTTTTATATATAATTATCAACCATGCTGCAATAGTTGCGGCAGGTTCTTCTAACTTTTTAAACAATTTAATAACAGAGGTGATTATGTTTAGCTTGGCGATGTTAAAAAATGATTGGTCGAAATCGGCCAATTTGTTTTCAATCGGACTGATTGCTGCTGTCTTTTTATCGAGCCTACTAATCTTAGTAGATCCAGCCAGTGTATCAGTCAGACGTGTTGTCGTACTTGTATTTGTCGCTACCGTGATTATTGATTATGTAAAAAACCACACTGGCAAAAAGTTTGTTCGGGATTCACATCTTGAACATTATTTAACCCCAATTGTTGGTAATTTGCTATCAATTCCAGTATTGATAATTATATGTATAGTGCATCCGTCAATAATGATATTTATCATATCAACTTTAGTGATTGTCCTCGAGCTTTTAATTTGTAAAAACAAAATATCAGCCGTCAATTGCGGAGAAGAGGTATGTGAATTTGTCAGCGATTTTATCAAAAGGGTCCTCTTGACCATTATGATATCGCTTTTCTTATTTACGTATAAAGGAATTTGGTTGGAGGAAACTCTATGCTTAATGCCTTTATCGGTGTTGTTTGTTGCTTGGTCTTATTACGATTACCGTAAAAGGTATAATCGTAAATTTCGTCGCCAATGCGCGATGTAAAGCCAAGCAAAAAAGTTAGTTAAGGACAAAAAAACAAAGGGTCAGCAGCTGTCTGACCCTTTTTCAATGCCAAAATGTCTAGGCTGATTGGTCATTGAAAAATACGACTTTTAGTATATAATAACCTGATATATCATAGTGATGTGATATTGTATCTCACTATTTATTTAACCATAAACCCAAAAAGGGGTAATTATGATTACGATTGAGGAAATTCGCAAGGATTGGTCGACTCTAGCTAACAAAATTACTATTGCAAGACTCATTTTGAGTCCACTGCCAGCAGCGATAATATTCGTTGGCTGGGATAGTGAACCACTTCGGTGGTTAGCGGTAATTATTTTTGTTTTGGTTGGTTCGACCGATATCCTTGATGGGTATTTGGCTCGTAGTCGAAACGAGGTAACAAACCTCGGTAAGATTATGGATCCAATTGTAGACAAGTTTCTAATTTTAACGCCTCTTGTTACAATGAGCTTTATCGAACCCAGTAATAAACTTATTCTGGGTGTAACGATAATCATTGCAATACGAGAAATCTCAGTTACATTCATGAGAGCTCGCGCAAAAAAGCGTGGAGTTATCATTTCTGCTAATCTGAGCGGCAAAATTAAAATGGTCTGTCAGTTTATTGCTGTATCAATGTTGTTAATGCCGCCCCTAAGCGATACATTTAACGCAGTGATTATAGCAGTTCTGATTGTGACTATTTGGACGACAATGTCGTCTTGGGCAGTCTACATTGCCAAATATTCGGAAAACTCATCCGAGCAAAGCCCGGATGAGAAGTGAGGTACTGGCAGCCTGAGTTTACAATAAACTCGGCTGCCTTTTTCCTAGAAAATTATTCATATTAGCACTCTTGAAATAAGAGTGCTAATTTTATACAATAGTATCAATGACAAAACGTGATTATTATGAAGTATTAGGCATCCAAAAAGGTGCATCTGATGATGAGATAAAAAAGGCCTACCGCAAGGCTGCTGTTAAACATCACCCTGACAAAGAGGGTGGCGATGAATCAAAATTCAAAGAAGTTAGTGAAGCCTACGAAGTCCTAAAAGACAGTTCTAAACGTCAACGTTATGACCAATTTGGTCATGCTGGCGTTGGCGGTAACGGTGGCGGATCGGCTGGCGGTAATCCATTTGGTGGCGGCTTTGGCGGGTTTAGTGGTCAAAACGTTAATTTTGACTTTGGTGACGGTGGATTAGGCGATATTTTTAGTCAATTCTTTGGCGGCGGCAACAGTCGCAACCAAGGTCCAAAACGTGGCCGCGATGTCGAAGCAACTTTGCAATTATCTTTTGAAGAAGCCGTATTTGGTGTCGAAGAAAAAATCGAACTTGAAATGAACGACGAATGTTCACATTGTCACGGTACAACTGTCGAACCTGGTTACGAAATGAAAACTTGTCCAACTTGTCGTGGTGCAGGCCAAGTTAATCGTGTCATGAATACGATCTTTGGACCAATTCAACAGGCGACAACCTGTGAAACTTGTGATGGTCGCGGTAAAGTACCTGAAAAAGTCTGTACTGTCTGTCATGGTCGCGGTATCGAACGTCGCAAACGGGTTATTAATTTAAAGGTGCCAGCTGGTATTGATGACGGTGCAACAATTCGCTTGCGCGAACATGGCGAAGCAATCGGCAATGGTCAAAAGGGTGATTTGTACGTTAATATTCGTGTCAAAGCACACAAACACTTCACGCGCGAAGGCGATATTATCTTGTCCGAACAACATATCAGTATGGTTGACGCGGCCTTAGGCACTGAAATTGAGGTTGCTACGGTTGATGGCGAAATTCGCATGAAGGTTCCAGCTGGTACTCAATCGGGCGCGGACTTTAAACTGTCAGGTCATGGCGTACCGCAAATGAAAAGTGACAAACGCGGTCCACATATTGTCAGTATTATCGTTGATACGCCTACTAAATTGTCTAAAAAACAGCGTGAATTGCTGGAAGCTTTTAAGGGCAATAAAAAATACAGCATTTTTTAACCATTTAGTTTATACTTATTATAAACAGGGGGTTTAAATGGAATTATTGTTATTAATAGCGTTCATATGGTTTATTTGGTGGATATTAAAAAAGACCAGCAATGGTCCAAATGACGCAGTTGATACTAATAGTAATGATTATATGCATGGATACTGGGATGGGTATCAAGCTCGCCAGACTGAACTAGATAAAGGCGAAAAAGATCCTAAATACAGTGCTATGCCTGATAAGATCAAGGCTATTCCAACGGCTGCCGCTTTGAATATAGCTGAATCGCATCAGCAGAAAATACAATATCGGCCACCGGTCGAGAATGTTACCCCACCACACATTACTCCACATGTTGTTGCCTCAACGCATGTCGCTACTCCGCAAGTTGTAATCCATTCCGCAGTGCCTGTTAAATCTAGCGCCGACCAAGCCGCTGAAAAGAAAAAGCGTGATTTGCAAAATATTAATACGACACTTTATGTAGCTAGCTTTTTGTTGGTTGCGGCAGCGGCATTGTTTGTCGCGGTGGCAGATATATCGGCATCGATACGTTTCATCGGTGTTTGGTTGGTCACGATAGCCTTCTATTCAGCTGGTTTAATACTTCACGGTACCGTCCCCAGGTTGCGTCCAGCCGCGATTGCGTTTGCTGGTACTGGTTTGGCGCTGTTGCCGTTCACGGGTATTGCGATGTATAACTTTATACTGCCAAATGCGCCTCTTAGCTGGTTTGTAACGTCGTTAATAAGTTTAGCTGCATTCATCTTGGCAGCAACTCGTTTGAAAAACGAAGTATTGTCATATTTGGCAATAGCATTCGGCATTAGCTTGTCGACATCTGGTATTGCAGTGCTCGATGCTGGTCTGATTTGGTATTATGTTGTTTTGATTTTATTCGGTTCAGTACTGACTATTTTGGCAACGGCACGTCCAAAATGGCTGCCAGATTATTTTGCTAGTCCAATTCAAAAGACAAATCACTGGATTGTGCCGCTGACGATAATTTCTAGCATATTCGGAGTTAACAGCCTGACTGTCACTGATTTTTGGATTATTTCACTTGCCAGCACATTGTATTACAGCGCTGTGGCAGCTACATCAACAACGACGCGTGATATATCGATTTTTGTAGTTCGGTTATTGGCCAGTTTGACTGTTATTTTGATGGCCTATGACCTATCAGATGCATCTTGGACGGTGGTTGGATTGGCGATTGCCTTTGTTGGATTGTTACAAACTTTGGTTTCGATATTATTCTTGCCTCATCACAAAGCCGGTGAAGACAATAACGAGATATGGTTGTGGATCGGTTTTGGCATGCAGATGCTGAGCGTGTTATTCATTCCGAATGATAGTTCGTGGAACACGGTCGTCTCTATTCAGTTAACTATGATGTTGGTATCAAGTTTGGGCATATCATACTGGCTGCGCCGAATTAATCTATCTATATTTGGAACTATTAGTTTAGTATCACTACCAGTCATTGTCGAAAGAAACATCGTTCAACCACCTCTTGAAAACCAATGGATAGCATTAACATTTATTGCTTTTGCGGCCACTTTACTGGCAATCCGATACGCAAAACAAATCATAGCTAAATCACCGTCACTTATACCATATATTTTTGTTAACTTCAGTCTGTTTATTATTGAGGCGTTGTTGTTTACAAGTGGCAACATTAGTGCGGGCTGGGGCTTTACAATTTGGTCGTTGTCTACGCTGTTGGTCTATGGATTAATGTATATCGAACGTCAGCCATGGCTCAGTATTGTTGCCAACGGCATGATTTTTGTATCAATTGTCGCGTATATCAAACCTGATTTGGCGTCGCATTGGATAGCATTTATTTTTATTACCTTAGCTACGATTACATTTGAACTGTTAGTATATGAAAAACAAATTAAATCATCGATAATAATTCGCCCATATATTATCGCTAACCTAGCCTTGTTTATCGCTCAATCATTGTTATTTACGATAAATGTTCCTGCTGGTTGGGGTTTTGCAATTTGGTCTGTGGCTACTGTTTTGATATACGGTTTGATGTATCTCGAGCGTCAACCATGGCTGAGCATTCTGGCAAATGGTATGATTTGGGTTTCAATTGTAAGTTTTGTCAAACCCTCGATTGATGATCAATGGGTTGCTTTGGTATTTATTATTTTAGCCTCGATTGCACTTGGTATATTGTATCTTGAAAAATATATCGAAGATTCAAAGAAGGCAACTTTTAGGCCGTTTGTTGTTGCTAATATTGTTCTATTCATCCTTCAGTCGCTAATGTTTACAGTTGGTATTGAGGTAATTTGGGGCTTGATAATATGGTCAATCGCAACGGCTATTGTCTATGGTGTGATGTATCTGGAATCCAAGCCATGGGTCAGTATCGTCGCCAACGGCATGATTTTGACACTTGTCATGCAATTTGTTCGGCCATCAATTGAATTTCATTGGCTAGCTGTTATCTTTATTGTTTTGGCAACTATTGCATTTGGTATATTGTCAGTCGAAAAGTATATCAATACAAACAAAGACTTGGGTATTCGACAATACATACTTGCCAACATAGCTATATTTATCATTGAGTCGTTAATGTTTACGATTGGTATCGAATCTGGCTGGGGACTGGCCGTTTGGACGGTTGCGACAGTTATCGTTTATGGCGTAATGTATTTCGAGCGCCAACCATGGCTGAGTATTTTGGCAAACACCATGATTTGGGCAGCAGTAACACAGTTTATTCAACCATCAGTTGAAGTCCACTGGGTTGGCTTGATATTTATGACCTTGTCGGCTATCTCGTTGGGATTGCTGTCATTTGAGAAGTTAATTTTTGCGAATGCCCCAAGTTCTACCCAGCAGAGCATAGTGGTAAACTATTTGTTATTTACATTCCAATCGCTGTTCCTGACTTATGGTATGGATCATAATTGGGGATTTGGTTTGTGGTCCGTGGCTACTTTATTCGCTTATATCTTTGTATATTTGGAAAGTCAGCCATGGTTAATTTTGATAGCCAACGGCATACTGTTGGTATCGACATCGAGGTTACTGAATATTATGGATATCGCCACTGAATGGAAGAGTTTAGCAATTTCATGGGTTGCCTTTGGTATATTTTATGCAATCTACTGGATTTTAAAGCTATTGTCGCAAGACAAATACGCTGTTTATCAGTGGTGGTCAGCTGTTGTCGTCGCTGGGCTAATAAATATACTCAGCTTGACGGCTCAAAGTCATGATGTCGCTATTATGGCTGGATGGGGACTAGCGGCAGTGTCAATTGCGGTGATCGTGGAAGGATTTGTCGCCAACAAATATCACTATATTGATATTGGATCGATATTAGCGACGATTGGTCTACAAAGAGTGTTGTTTATGATTGCACCAGATACAAACGTACTAGTTTATACTCACTGGTGGGCAGCTGTAATTGCGCTAGTTAGCTTTGCATATTACTCAGATGGTAAAGTTACGTCTGCTAAATTTAGGGGCAATATTGCGCTGACATTTATATCATTATTTGGTGGATTGGCGGCACTTGGATTCTTTGGCGTCAGCGATGTACCGTACCAAGTAATATTCTTGATTGAGCATGCCCTAATCTTGGCGGTCGGTCTGTTATTCTCACGCAAATCGTTTACAACGTGGGGTGCAGTTGGTGTCGTCTTGTCGGTTGTTTGGATGATAAAAGATATGACATATCTATTATTAGCCCTGGCAGCACTTGGTTTAATTGGTTTTGCAGTTTACGCTTTAAATAAGCAATCAAAAAACGCCAAATAGCATTGACTAAAACATAAAAAAATGATACAGTATACAGATTAAATTACTGAGTTTTATATATGAATAATCACGACGACATTTTTGGCATTTGTGAGCATGTTGATCTGCCGGAACTCGGTCTTCATGGTGTGTTAGCGAAAATTGATACTGGCGCTTATTCGGGTGCGTTACACTGCTCAAAAATAAAAGTCGTAATTAGAAAATCTGATGGCAAAAGAGTTTTGAAATTTACTCCATCTGATAATCATTCAAATTCGATGGAGCTAACTAGATTTGTCAGTTCGTATGTCCGTAGTTCGACCGGTCACCGAGTTAAACGCTATCTATTTGACACAGATATTGTTATAAAGGGAAGGGCGTATAGTATACGAATTGGTTTGTCGAATCGATCCGATATGAATTACGAAATATTAATTGGCCGACGTTTCTTATGCGAAAATAATATTTTAGTCGACGCGCGTATAAATCAAGAATTTGATATAGATAAGGAGAAAAAATCATGAAAATTGCTATTTTATCCAATGGCCCTGCCAATTATTCGACCAAGCGCCTTAAGGAAGAGGCTGTTAAACGTGGTCATGAAGTAGAAGTTATCAGATATAAAGAATGCTATGCTTCAATCGAGCAGAATAATCCAACCGTTAGTTATCGGGGTGAAGATTTAGCTAAATTTGATGCTATTATTCCGCGCATTGCATCGTACATGACATCATACGGCACGGCGATTGTTCGTCAGCTTGAGATGCAAGGTTTATATACGGTTTCTAGTTCGATTGCGATTAGTCGATCACGCGATAAAATGCGTAGTTTGCAGTTGTTGGCAAAGTCGGGTGTCGGAATTCCAAAAACTGTTGTATCACGCAATACGACTGATATCGATGACTTACTTGAGCAATTGGGCGGCATGCCAGTTATTATCAAGTTGGCTCGTGGTACGCATGGTAATGGAGTTGTTTTGGCTGAAACTAAAAAAGCCGCTAAATCAGTTTTGCAGGCATTTTATTTGACAAATGATGACGGTACCAACATATTGTTGCAAGAATTTATCAAAGAATCAGCCGGTACTGACATTCGTGCTTTCGTGGTTGGTAGTCGGGTAGTTGCTAGCATGAAGCGTCAAAGTCTGGACGACGATTTTAGGTCTAACCTTCATAAAGGCGGTGAAGGTGTAAGCATTAAATTAACAGATGAAGAAAAAAAGATTGCTGTCAAAGCTGCTAAAGCAATGGGACTTAACGTCGCCGGTGTTGATTTAATGCGTAGCAGTCGTGGTCCACTAATTTTGGAAGTTAACGCCAGCCCAGGATTTGGCATCGAAAAATTAACTGGTCGTAACGTTGCTGGTCCGATCATTGAATATATCGAAAATAACGCCAAACGCAATAACAAAAAAGACAAAGTCGGCGCCTAGTTAAATTACAAACTGTTATAATATGCTTATGATATTTCATAGGCAAGGCTAACATGGACGTTATATTGATATTTATCGCACTGGCAGTGGCTTTATTTGCGGCCTCATTTATACATAAACGTCGATTTGGCTTGTTGGGGCTGGCGCTATCTGCTGGATCATTATTAAGTGTTATTTGGGGGTATAATGCGGGTTTGATTGCTAGTGGACTGGGCGCGCCGTCAGGAGCTGTCACGACGGCAATTGTGCTATCGATTATTGTGTTATTACCAGCGGCAGTCTTGTTGTTTCATGGTTATGTATATCATTCATTAATTGGGCGGGTGATTGGGGCTAGTTTATTTACAATATTAGCGTTGGCTTTTTTAATCGAACCACTTAGTCACGCGTTAATGCCACAAGGTGTCGGCGCAGATGCCTATAATTGGCTGGTTGATAATCGAAATTATATTATTGGTTTCGGTCTAATTGCTGCTGTTGTTGACTTATTTTTAACAAAACCGGCACATTCATCCGATAAACGCCATAAACATTGACAAATTACCCCTAAAAATGGTACATTTTTTAGATATGAGGCCATAGCTCAGTTGGTTAGAGCGCTTGCCTTTTAAGCAAGATGTCGTGAGTTCAAGTCTCACTGGCCTCACCAAATAAATACACCTATCGGCTGATAGGTGTATTTATTTGGTGAAAGCCCGTAGGGCTTTGAATTCACGACATCGTAGATGGAGTGAGTGAGAACTGCCAGTGGCAGTTCGCAAGGAAACCTTCCGATGGCAACTGGTTGCCAATCGCGAAGTTTCGGGGTCGCCGAAGGTGACCAAGTCTCACTGGCCTCTATCGAGATTTGCCAGTGGCAAATCGGAGCGATAGTCTCACTGGCCTCACCCATATTAATTTGCCACATTTAAGCTATAATTAAGCTTATGCTACACTAAGTTTATGAACTGGTGGCTCCTCAAACGCAAACTTCATATCTCTTGGCTGATTGCGGTCGTCTGTGCTGGAACATTTATTGGTGTCGTGTTGGCACAATATTTAAATAGCGAATATCTCCCATTAGGTGGTATTTTAATAATTAGTTTAATTTTAATCATCGTGCCACTATGGCGAAAATATATTTATTTAATTCCATTTTTATTAATTGGTGGCATCATATTTGGTTTATGGCGTGGGTCTATATCGCAGTCTGAACTAGCACAATTTAAACCACTTTATGGACAAACGGTTTCAGTCATTGGTAATGTCAAAGACGATATCGATATTGGCGCGTCAGGTCAAATTGTGATTCGTTTGGATAGTTTAATAATCAAAGGCAGGGCAATGTCAGGTAATTTGTGGGTGACGGCGGATAACGCCGATATTAAACGTGGTGACAAAATAATCGTCAGTGGCAAATTAACGACTGGTTTTGGGAATTTTGCTGGTATTATTTATCGGGCTAGTCTTGATAAGATAATTCATCCGCAACCTGGTGATATTGCCCGTGTGGTGCGTGATTGGTTTGCGGATGCGGTGCGACGGGTGATTCCTGATCCTGAATCAAGTTTGGGGATTGGCTTTTTAGTCGGCCAGCGGCGGTCTTTGCCGGCAGATTTGGTATTGGCACTACAACTGGCTGGTTTGACGCATGTGGTGGTCGCTAGTGGTTATAATTTGACGATATTAGTGCGACTTGCCAGGCGATTATTCGAAAAAGTATCGAAATATTTGTCGGCCTTGTCTGCCACAGTTATGATTGTGTCTTTTATGGCAATAACTGGCGTTAGCCCTAGTATGTCGCGGGCTGGATTAGTATCGGGCCTAAGTTTAGCGGCTTGGTATTATGGACGTAAATTTCATCCAATTATTTTACTTTTAATTGCAATTGCTATTACGGTCATTACTAATCCTGGATATGCCTGGGGCGATTTGGGCTGGCAATTGTCATTTGCGGCCTTTGCTGGTGTTATGATTTTGGCTCCACTGGCGACTAAATACTTATTCGGTGACAAAAAGCCTAGTTTTATCGGTCAAATATTAATTGAAACCGTGTCAGCGCAAATCGCTACGGCGCCAATTATTATTGCAGCGTTTGGGATGATATCAAACGTAGCGGTGGTATCTAATTTGTTAGTTTTACCGCTGGTACCACTAGCGATGCTGCTGACTTTTATTGCTGGTGTTGGCAGTTTGGCGTTGCCAGCAATTGGCGGCATTATCAGCCTGCCAGCGACGTGGCTGTTAACTTATATGGTCAGCGTCACTGAATATTTAGCCAGTTTGCCGTGGGTATCCAGCACGGTGCAATTAACGTGGTGGATGGTGGCGATTTACTATGTGATTTTGGTTGTAATTTGTGTATATATGTGGAAGGTTACAAAATATAATTTAAGGGACTCGAATTTGGTTGAGTAATCTGTTATAATATACAAAATACCATATCAAATAACGTGGAGTTTATAATGTCAGGACACAGTAAATGGTCAACTATCAAACGCGAAAAAGGTGCCAAAGACGCTAAACGTGGCGCTGTTTTTACCAGATTAGGTAATTTAATTGCAATCGCCGCTCGTGGTGGTACTGACCCGAATATGAACTCGACACTTTATATAGCAATTGAAAAAGCCAAAGAAGCCAATATGCCAGCTGTAAATATTCAACGGGCAATTGACCGTGTGTCAGATAAAAACGCTGCTGTGTTGGAAGAAATTGCTTATGAAGCCATGGGTCCAGGTGGTGTTGGGATTATTATCGAAACTGCCACTGACAATCGCAACCGGACATTCCCTGAAGTTAAAAACGCTATTACCAAAAATGGCGGCCGTGTAGCTGATGCTGGTAGTGTGTTGTTTCAATTTACTCGCAAAGGCGTAATTCGGGTTCAAGAAGTCGGCGAAGATGCGCTGTTGACGGTGCTGGACGCTGGGGCTGACGATGCTGTCGAAGAAGATGGTGAATTGGTTGTTTATACCGAACTTAAAGATTTAGCCAAGGTTCGCAGTGCAATTGTGACCGCTGGTTTAACTGTGCTAGGTGCCGAACTGCAATATGTGCCAAATAATCTGATTGAAGTTAGTGATATTGAAAGTGCGCAAAAATTGATCAAGATTCTTGACTCATTGGACGATCTGGATGATGTCGTCAATATCAACAACAACGCCGACATTACTGCTGATTTAACAGACTAATCTTTTAGTCTTCAAATACAAGATAAGTTATGCCAAAACCCACCGCGGGTGACTTTCGGCGGGGCAGCCCCAATTTACTACAAAATGGTAATCCATTTTTATAAATTAGGGGCGGACCGGAAGGCAGGACCCGAGGGGGTTTTGATTACAAAGCTAAATAAATATAGCTTGTAATTAGCTTAGAATAAGCATAATATAAAACTATGCATAAGCTTTATGTTATTGCGATTATTATATTTTCGGTGATTATTTCGCTGTTTATTGGACAGATATCGAACGCGATTAGTCCAAATATTGTCATCAGCCAAGTTCAACTGGGTAATGCTGCGTCGGCTAGTAATGAATTTATTCAAATATATAATAACAGCAGTGATTCGGTTGAAATTACTAACTGGTGTTTGTATTATGCCAGCGCTTCGTCAACTCAAAATGGCAGTAAGCTGACTTGTTTTACGGTTGAAAATGATAGTTTACATATATATTTACCAGGCCACGGATCGTTATTCGCAATTTCTAATCAATACGCTATATCTGTGCCAAGTTTAGGCAGTGATTTTAAGTTTTCAGCCACGTTGTCTGGTACGGCTGGACATGTCAGATTGGTCGATAACTTAGGGGCTGAAGTTGATAAAGTTGGTTGGGGTGCGACTGCCGCATCAGCCGAAGGCAACAGTCCAGTGGCATTGCCAACGACAGGTAAAATTATGTCACGAAAAATAGTTAATACAAATCAGCGCCAAGATACTGATGTTAATGGTACTGATTTTGAAGCAATATCACCCGATGCTAATTATGCTTTTGGGTTGATTTATGAAGTGCAAGATTTGTGTATAAATATTGTCGGTATTCAGGCGCTAATTCCTGATAATTATCAGGCCGATGCTGCTGGAATTTGCAGTTTAATTCCAATTGATATTTGTATAAAGTTGGATGGAATTCAGGTGGTTGTACCAGATGGTTATACGGTTGACGATGTCGGCAATTGTACCCAAATTCCGGTTGATGTCTGCCTGAATTTGGATGGTATGCAATTAGTTGTTCCGTCTGGTTATGGACTTGATGAAAATTCAAATTGTCAGCCAGATGTCTGTCAAAATATTGATGGTTTACAGCTAGTTGTGCCTGAAAATATGGAAGTTAGTGATGGTAATTGCGCTTGGCATGATGAGTGTCTGAATTTGCCAGATATTCAAGCTGATTTGCCGAATGGTTATAAACACGACGCTGATAATAATTGCGTGTTATATTTGTTGCCACTAAAGATTACTGAGTTACTGCCGAACGCAACTGGTAGCGATAATGGCAATGAATTTATTGAAATCTATAATTCAAATGATGCTGATGTTGAATTAACAAATTATGTAATTTATGTCGGCACCATTAATCCAAAAATGTATAGTTTTCCGATTGGGTTGCACATTAGTCCGCATCAGTATTTGGCGTTTTATAACACTGATATAGAATTTACATTAGTTAATACCACTAGTCAGGTGCGACTGAGTTCGATTGATGGTGTCTTGATTGATGAAACGCCTGCATACGATAGTCCTGGTGATGGTATGGCGTGGGCTTTGATTGATGGTGTTTGGCAATACACCAATCAACCGACGCCAAATGATGTCAATTTGCCGTTATTGGTCGAAATTACACCTGAAGTAGCAACTGAGACTAGTCTGCTGCCATGTCCGTCGGGTCAATATCGTAACCCTGACACCAATCGCTGTCGGCTAATCGTTACGACAGCCTCGACGTTGGCGCCATGTGCTGATGGTCAATATCGCAGCGAAACGACTAATCGTTGCCGTAGTATCGCGTCAGATGTTGTGGCGTTGGTGCCTTGTGCTGAAGGTCAAGAAAGAAATCCCGACACTAATCGTTGCAGATCAGTTACGACGGCAGTTTTAGGAACAAGTGATTTAACACCGTGCAAAGAGGGCCAAGAGCGTAACCCAGACACTAATCGCTGTCGCAATGTCGTCAGTGCTATCCCTGATGCAAATTATGCGCCAGTCCAAACAACGGAACCCACCAATAATTATGTTGTTTGGTGGTCACTGGCGGGTGTTGGTGCAGTGGCGATCGTATATGGTTTGTGGGAGTGGCGACACGAAATTGTTGGGCTATTTCATAAAATAACTAGATTTCGCCATTTTGTAAAATAACTTATAATAGATGTATGAGAATTATCGGCATTGATCCAGGTACGGGTATTTTGGGCTTTGGGGTGATTGACGTCATTAATGGCAAAATCAAGTTGGTTGATGCTGGCGTGGTGACGACACCAGCGCATACGCCGCTAGACGTTAGGTTGGAGGATATTTTTGATAGTCTCACTGAAATTATTGCCGATACTAAGCCAGACTTTATGTCGATCGAAAAACTATTTTTTGCTCAAAACGTCACAACGGCGATGAGCGTGTCGCATGCCCGTGGTGTGGCGATGTTGGCTGGTCGTAAGGGTGGCTTACCGATTACGGAATACACGCCGCTACAGATTAAACAAACCGTCACAGGCTATGGCAAAGCTGGTAAAAAACAAGTTCAAGAGATGGTACGAATTCAGTTGGGCTTGGCTGAAGTGCCGAAACCAGATGACTGCGCTGATGCTTTGGCGGCAGCGATTACCCATTATCTGATGACTCGGGTATAATCATAATATGATTGCACACGTATTTGGAGTAATTGTCGAAAAGTTTGGTACGTCGGTTATTGTTGATGTCCATGGTGTTGGCTATGAAGTTCAGTTGGCAGCGGGCGACTTTGACGATACTTTGATTGATTCAACCGTTAAATTTTATACTTATCATCATGTGCGCGAACAAAGCCAAGAATTATTTGGTTTTTCAAGTTTGATTGCTAAAAAGTTATTTGAGTTATTAATTACGGTTCAGGGTGTTGGACCAAAGGCTGCTTTGGCGATATTGTCACTGGGTAACAGTGAAGTTGTGCGTAACGCAATTGCAAATGGAGATGCAGTATTTATTACACGGGCTAGTGGTGTTGGTAAAAAGACGGCTGAACGTGTGGTAGTTGATTTGTCTGATAAAGTTGGTCATGCTATCCGAACCGATGTTAATGGCATTGGACTATCGAATATTATTATCGGCAGCGACGAAGCAGTCGAGGCCTTGATGGCACTGGGCTACAACCTAAATGACGCCGCTAGGGCACTGGAAGGTATTTCGACTGAACTGTCGACGGCCGAACGTGTCACGCAAGCCCTGCGAGGTAAATCATAATGGCGATTGAACGTATTATTGATTCCAGTGTTCATAATAATGATGCCGACGAGCAACAAATTGAAGTGACGTTGCGACCAAAATCGTTCAACGAATATATTGGTCAAGATCGCTTGAAAAATAATTTGAAATTGGCGATTGATGCCGCCAAGAAACGTGGTGAGCCGATTGATCACGTTTTACTATATGGTCCGCCAGGACTTGGTAAGACGACTATGGCGACAGTTATTGCTAACGAAATGGGCACCAATATTCGTGTCACCAGTGGTCCAGCAATTGAACGGGCTGGTGATTTGGCTAGTATTTTAACTAACCTTAGCGATGGCGACGTGTTATTTATTGATGAGATTCATCGTTTAGGTAGGACGGTTGAAGAGGTACTTTATAGTGCTATGGAAGACTTTAAATTAGATATTATGATTGGCAAAGGTCCAGCTGCTCGCAGTGTGCGCTTGGATTTGCCCAAGTTTACAGTGATTGGCGCTACTACTCGGACTGGTGCTTTGTCGGCGCCTCTGCGTGATCGCTTTGGTATCAGTCATCGATTGGAATTTTATAAACCAACTGAAATAACAGATATTATTACGCGAGCATCGAATATTTTAGGCAGCAAGATTCATCCGGGTGCGGCTGAATTACTGTCAACGCGGGCTCGTTTGACGCCACGTATCGCTAACCGTTTATTAAAACGCGTACGTGATTATGCTGATGTTAATGGCGATGGCATAATTGACGTGCCAACCACCGAAGCAGCGTTAAATCTACTTGAAATTGATACACTTGGGCTGGATCCAGGCGACCGAAACCTGATCAATAGTATCATTGAAAATTATGGCGATAATCCAGTTGGTTTAAATACTATTGCGGCGCTAACTGGCGATGAAGCAACGACAATTGAAGACTTTTATGAGCCATATTTGTTGCAGATTGGTTTTATCGAACGAACGCCACGCGGCCGTCGGGTGACGCCAAAAGCCTACAAACATGTTGGCAAAAAACCTTCAGAATCGCAAAATCAACAAAGATTGGTATAATGTAAGTATTATGTTTAAAGAATTACCTAATGTAGAAAGCGAAAAACCGGTAGCTTACGATAATGACGGCCATCCTTTGTATTTGCATCCATCTAATGGCTCAGAGTCTCATCCGCAATTCGTCCATATGACTCGTTCAACCGACCCAGCCAAGATGGTTGTCAGCCCCGAGACTAAACTACGACACGATAGGGCGGTCAAGGCTTATCCAAGCCTAAATTTAAGTGAAGGCGAATATATTATAAGCGACGTTGGTCGTCATCCAGCGGGGCTTTTTGGATCATTAAGTGTTGGGTTATTTTTAATAACTCTTTCGTTAATCGCATTATTCAATTACGATGCAATTATTAAAGCGGTTCGACTGGATAGGTACATTACCGACACATCTGCAGTAGTAATGCCGATTTTGATTTTTATTGTTTTAGTAGCGCTGGGCATGTATGTGGCCTACATAGTTTATATCAACAATAGACTATATTTGACGAATGAAAGCGTGATTCAAGAAATTCAGACAGGGCTGTTCTTTAAATCTGAACAAACAGTTAGCTTGTTGAATATCGAGGATGCTAGCTATACTCAAAATGGATTATTCCAACAATTATTTGATTATGGTTCGGTTAGGTTGAGTACTGAGGGTGACGAAACGACTTATCGATTTACGTATGTTGCGAATCCAAAACAGCATATCGCCAAATTGAATAACGCTGTTGAAGCCTTTAAAAATGGCCGTCCAGTTGACGAATATTAGTTATTGCGACTGGTTTTTGTGTAATCAGCTTCTTTGTTTAAGGTAGTTTTTAACGTGTAGCTTTTACATTTTCCGTCGGTACAGTTTGTTGGCGAGTAAGTGTAAGTACTGCCAGCTGCGCCAAGTTTGATACCATTCTGGTCGGTAAATAATGATGGATCGACTGATTTTAGGTTGCTACTGCTGATTGTTTGAGGGTAGTATTGATTTGCTGGGTAAAATACTTCCTCAAGGCCGTAGTACATAGCATTTATCGCTGTCTTACTGGTGTTGTCTTGGGCGACGATTGATAGGTTATGTTTTTGGATAAAGAAGATAATACTAGCCGCACCAATTAATACGACAACAAATAATATTTCAATAACAGTGAATCCGCGTGAGTGTTTTATCATCTTGCATACCATTATAACATTATTATTTATTCTCTCGTTTGCTTTCTTGTAGTAAATTATGGTCTAGCGACGTATAATTAAGTATAGATTAAAGAGGGGATTATTATGTCAGCGAAAAAAGTTGAAAAACCAGAGTTAGGCGAGAAGCCTATTGCAGCTGAGGGTAAGCTTAAAGCCCTTGGTTTAGCACAAGAACAAATTAACAAGCAGTTTGGTGATGGTGCAATTCGTCGATTAGGTGATACTAAAACAGTCGATGTTGAATTGGTCAGTAGTGGTGCTTTGTCACTAGATTTGGCGCTTGGTGGTGGTTATCCAAAAGGCCGAATACTCGAGATTTTTGGACCAGAATCATCAGGTAAAACGACATTAGCATTGCACGCTATTGCCGAGATTCAAAGACGTGGTGGCACAGCAGCCTTTATTGATGCCGAGCATGCTTTGGACCCTGCTTATGCTCGTCGATTAGGTGTTGATACCGATAATTTGTTAGTATCACAGCCAGATAACGGCGAACAAGCTTTGGAAATCTGTGAGACATTGGTGAGGTCAAATGCGGTTGATATCGTTGTTGTCGATTCAGTTGCAGCCTTGGTACCACAAGCCGAAATTGATGGTGACATGGGTGATAGCCACATGGGACTACAGGCACGACTAATGAGTCAGGCACTACGTAAACTAACTGGAATTATCAGTAAAAGCAAAACAACCGTATTTTTCATAAATCAAATTCGTATGAAGATTGGTGTGATGTTTGGTAATCCTGAAACAACTACTGGTGGTAACGCCTTAAAGTTTTACGCTTCAGTTCGTCTAGATATTCGTCGCACGGGGCAAATTAAATCCGGTGAAGAAATTATCGGCAGTCGCACAAAGGTTAAGGTTGTCAAAAACAAAATTGCGCCACCATTCCGTGTCGCTGAATTCGATATCATGTATAACGAAGGTATCAGCAAGACTGGTGATGTCTTGGACCTAGCAGTTTTGCATAACATTGTTGGTAAATCTGGCGCGTGGTTTGATTATAATGAAGCCAAAATTGGTCAAGGTCGCGAAGCCAGCAAAGAATATTTGAAGGCAAATCCAGAAATATTGGCTGAGATTGACGCTAAAGTTCGCGCAAAAGTTGCTGAAGAAGCTTTATCGGCATAATTAAAGCTGGTTTTTGATGAAGATTACTGCCATCAGCTTACAGATACGCGATAAAAATCGCGTATCTGTGTCAGTTGATGGCAAATACCGGTTTAGTTTGGATCTGTCTCAGGTTATTAGTCTTGGCCTAAAAAATGCCCAAGATTATACTGACGAAGAATTGTTGGCTTTTGAGGCTGAAAGTCAACTTGGTAAATTATATGGTCGGGCGCTGGAATATTGTTTGATGCGACCTCATAGCGCCAAGGAAGTACGTGATTATTTGTATCGCAAAACGCGGCCAAGTCGCAGCAAAACTGGTGAATTAAAACCTGGCGTATCACCCGACTTAACAGTGCGTGTTTATGATAAGTTAGTCGAAAAAAGATACATTGACGATCAAAAATTTGCGAATTATTGGATAGAAAATAGGTCATTAACCAAAGGCGCTAGTAGGCGAAAATTAACGGCTGAACTGCGATCCAAAGGCGTTGAAGCTAGTATAATCGAGCAAATATTAGGCTCAACCGAGCGTAACGATAGTCTAGAAATTCAAAAAATAATTGCCAAAAAAAGATCCAAGTATCCTGACGATCAAAAATTAATGATGTACTTAGCACGTCAAGGCTTTAATTATGACGACATCAAATCAGCGCTAGGCGTTTAATCTTTATTATTAGTTTGAGGTGCGTTCGATCTGAAAGGGTTCATGTATGCCATTTGGTTGGGTTTAGTGATTGCTTCTAGCTTTTTGGCAGCTGCTTTGACCGTAATCGTACTATCCGTTATTTCTATGATTTGTGAACGATGAACCAATAGTTCTGGTTCAGATAGGCTTTTGACTATACTACGTTTGACAGTAAGTTGCTGAATAACAAAACTATCAGTATCAACGTTATAGCCGTTAACTTTTCCAAGTTTATGTTTAAGCTCATCGATTACATCAAGCCCAATCAAATGAAAATCTAGTTCAATAATTTTCTGTAGTGTAATAACGTCACCAATGCCTACAAACTCATCGTTGCTATCAATTATCATTCCAACATCACTAAGTTCGCGGACATCGGCAATACGAATATAAGCTGGCCGTTCGGACAATAACGGCCCGTCAACTTCATAGGCTAGAATTTTTAGGTCGCCAGGGTTAATAACGGGCAATTTTGTGACAGCTAGACGTGTACCGGTCTGAAGACCCATGATTGGTGCACCGATTAATCTTGTTCCAGGTAATAACATGTATATAGTATAAGCGTTTTTTTGTTTAGGCGCCAATTTACTGGGCGAACGGATTAATTTTGCCAGATGGTAGGGTTTGGGCTACGTTATTATCGCTACTTTTTTTCAAGCTACTTAAATTACTTATCAATGTTTGATCAATTATCGAGTTGGCAGCTGCCTTGTCATTAGCTGGAGCCAGTAGGATGTTATCTAAAACAAAAATCGCATAAATTAGGCCACAAAGTAATGTTAAGATGAAAAATACCATACTTAAGCTTCTGAACTTCTCGATTAATTTTGTCATTCCATTACTGGTAGAGTTGTTTTTTATAGTACTAATTTGAGAATACCTCCAAATTTATTGGGTTAACAACCACGGAATTTTTGTCTGAGGATGGCGTCATGTTTAAATTCACAATTTGCATTTTTGGTAGATTTCTGTCGATTGCCTGCATAAACTGTAGTAGGTTATTTAGCGAAACGGGATTTTTTAATGTTACTTTGATGAAAACCGAACTGGCACCACCAACAATTGGTCCAGTCACGCCAGTTGGCGTCAGGTTTAGATTGGATATTGTGACACCATTAGCTGATGCGTATAGCTTTAAGTCATTTTCGACTTGTGTCTGGTAAGTTTGGCTTGACACCAAGATAGAGCCTATCTTTTCGCTACTGACTTTTGTGGCGGTAATCTCATCTTGCATTTGTTTCAATGTCTCTGTATCAGTGCTGCCAGTTGTTGAACTAGCAGACGTGCCATTAACTTGTGCGGCATAAGAGCGAAGTGAATCTTGTGCGAAATAAAACCCGCCGGCTAAAATAACAATGGACAATATTACCAAACTAGTTAAAACTGTGTGTAAAGTGGTAGCTTTTAGGTTAGGATTTTTCATAAAAACACTCCCTTATTGATAGTTAGCACACAGTTAATTGGTGCGTCGCTAGCAGAACCACCGCTTGAACTCTGTTCGGTTGGCTGAACACTGAAATTAGCGAATAGTGGTGATACGGAAGATGCGAAGTTGGTCTTTAAAGATTCGGCAGTTACCGTCGAACTTCCGTTTATTTGAAAAGTTGCTGAGGTGCCCGATATTGATGAATCGATTGACAATTGGTTAATGGCTGTTCCTGCTGGTAGTGCAGCTGCAATAGCTGTTATTACAGAACTATATGATACTCGTTCGGCAAATATATTATTAGTGATAGATATGCTACTTTTTAAAGAGTCGAGCTGCTTTTTTGCTGCAGCATATGTTCCTTTGTCTGATCCAGAGTTAGAGCTGGCAAGTAGATAAAAGTATGATACGCCACAAGCAAGTACCAAAAATGCCATACCTGCACCTAAAAAGGTAATATACTTCAGTAATATGACATTGTAATGAGCGGCACGTAATTGTTTTTTTGTGTCTTCTGGTAATAAATTAATCATTTCCAAATACTCCCTTGAGTAATACTGGCCAGTCCAGCAACTGTTACATATCTTGACCGGAATTGTCTAGCAGGTTCAGGCAACTTGCCAAAGTCTAGTTTTTGCCAAGGATTAGCAACACGGGCGGGCATGATTAACTCATTAGTAAAGTATTCACCAATACCTGGCATATTACTGCCGCTGCCGACAACTAGTAATTGTTCAAGTTTACGGTCATCACTGATGCGTTCGTTATAATAACGCATGACTTTACGGGTCTCAACTATGATTTGGGTTAAACTCTGTTCGACTGCACCTCGAATTTTCTCTTGACGAGGACCAGCACCTAGGCCGTTTAATACCTTTAATTGGTGGGCATTTTCAAGTGTAACTTCAAGTCGTTTGGCGATATCAATTGTGAAAGTGTTACCGCCGATTGCTAAACCGCCAGTGACTCTGACCGTGCCACTGTCAAGGACAGCGATATCTGTTGTTGCTGGACCGATATCGACAATAACACTCGGTAAATTTCCTTCTTCGATAGCTGTTAATAATCGGGCGACTGCACTAATGCTTGGTTCGACTAATACTGGTACTAGTCCAGCGCTTTCAGCAGCGGCAACGCATTTGTCTATAATCAGACGAGGAACGGCGCTCATCAGGACTGTAATTTCTTTTTTATTACGCTCGATAACTTCAGAGTCTATATAAAGCGTCGAAGCTGGAACTGGAATATATTGGTCAACTTCTAGCTCAACGGCTTCTTTAAGGTGTTTTTCGACATTTAAGGGCATATTAAATGTTCGTGAATAACTGCGAGTGGTCGGGATTCCGATAACGACGTGGTTACTTGGTAAGACTCCAATTAATTCTTCTTTGACTAGGAGTTTTATATTGTCGGCTAAATAAGGGCTATCGCCCTCCAAGGACTCTTTCATTTTGATTGGGTCTAGATCAATAGCTCCGTAACCAAGAACAAGCCATCGTCTAGTGTCGATAGCCATAACTTTTATACCAGTACTGCTGATATCAAGTCCGATAACCTGTTTATCTGTAAATAATAATTTTGCCATGATGCCCGCTGGTCAATTCTGTATTAATTATAGCATGAGCAGATTGTATGTGAACAATGTTTTTTGTTTATTTTATGCTGGTTGCTAGGCCGGCAATTGGTAACATGACACTAGCAGCGATTAACCCCACCATGCCACCCATAAGTACGATCATAACTGGTTCGATAATAGAGCTCATTCCTTCGATTGACCTGTCAACTTCTTCTTCGTAAAAGTCGGCAACTTTAACTAAAACTGTATCTGTTTGACCAGTTTCTTCGCCGACCAAAAGCATTTGAGATACAATTGGCGGGAATAGTTTATTAGCTTCAATAACATTAGACAATGGTTTACCTATTTTTACCTGTGCCTCGGCATCTAGTAGTGCTTGCTCAAAAATAGCATTACCGATTGCCCTGGATGTAACATCCAATGCTTCCAAAACAGCGACGCCAGCTTCAATAAGAGCCGAGAAGGTACGTGTAAAGTTGGCAACGGCAATTTTCATGATAATTGTCTTTAGGACTGGTACCCTAAGTAGAATGTAATGGAACTGATATTTGCCTTTTGACGTCTTGATATATCGTAATAGCGCGTAAATTGTTATGCCCATAAAAGCAAATATGATGTACCAAAATTGTGTAAAAAATCCGCTGGCGTCCAACATGAATTGGGTCAAAGCTGGTAGTTTGGCATCCGCACCACCAAGGTCTTTCATGATTTTGCCAATCTGAGGAATAACGAAGAGCATTAACCCAAAGAAAGCGCCGACGGTAATCACTAACAGCACCATTGGATACGACATCGCACTTTTAATTTTTTTGCGCATGGTTGTGCTTTTTTCTTGCTGGGCCGCTAAACGTTTTAAAATATCATCCAAAATACCAGCTGCTTCACCAGCGCGCACCATGTTGACGTAAACGTCGTTAAAGGTATTTGGATATTTTGCCAAGGCATCGCCAAGGCTTAGGCCACCTTCAACGTCATGAATAACACCAGTTAATATTGATTTCAGCAATGGGCTTTCAGCGACGTGATCAGATAGGGCTGTCAGGGCTCTTAGCAGCGGTACTCCAGCTCCAACCATGGCGCTTAATTGGCGCGTGAACATAACTAATTGGTCGGGTTTGACCTTTTTTGTGCCCATAAAACTTCCGATTTTTGAGCTGGATAACTTTTCTTTGGATTCTTTGATACTGACTGGTCGAAGTTTTAACTTCGCAAGGGCACCAATGACACCCGCTCGATCAGGTTGATCAATAGAATTGGTGACGGATGCACCTTTGCTATCGACTGCAACATAAATAAATATTGGCATGTTATTCTTTCGTTACCCTTATGACTTCGTCGAGGGTAGTTTCACCGCGAAGGACTTTAATTAATCCGTCTGTCTGCATTGTCGCCATACCTTCACTAATAGCTTGTTCGCGTAATTGGTTACTGGTAGCGTTGCCAACAATTAATTCTTGCATTGGGACTGTGTTTTTTAGAACTTCATATATACCCAATCGGCCTCTATAGCCGTCCATAGCTCCATCAGTATTATCGTTAGGATCGTTGTGATATAAAGTGTTTATACCATGTTCGTCGGTCGCAAGTGGAGTGTCGCCACCAACACCTTCGGAAGCAGCTTTTTTATCGAGTTCGTGAATAAAGCTGAAATCTTGATCTGGTTTTAGCTTAAACATCTTTATCATCAACTCCTGCTCTTCTTTACTTGGAGTATAACTTATTCTGGTCTCATGACGGACTCGACGAACCAGACGTTGACCAACAACGGCCCTAACAATACTGGCAATAAGGAATGGCTCGATACCCATGTCCAGTAAACGTGGCAAACAAGTAGCAGCATCGTTGGTGTGAAGTGTACTAAAGACCAAGTGTCCCGTTAGCGCTGCCTGGACGCCCAAGTCAGCGGTTTCTGTATCGCGGATCTCACCGATCATAATAATATCTGGGTCTTGACGCAAAAGAGCGCGCAAACCGTTGGCGAATGTCATTCCAGCTTTGGCGTTGGTCTGAGTTTGGTTAACGCCGATAATTTTATACTCGACAGGGTCTTCAACCGTTGAAATATTAACGTCAGGATTGTTGAGGATTGAAAGAATACTAAAGAGGCTAGTTGATTTACCACTACCAGTTGGGCCAGTAATCAAAATCATACCGTTGGCTTCTGTCAAAGCCGAGTTGATGTTGACAAGTGATTGACCCCAATAGCCCAAAGACTCCAGGGTGACTGCCTGGTTTGATTCATCCAAAATACGCATAACTATCTTTTCACCGTCGGCGATAGGCAATGTGCTGACACGAAGAGCGTATTGTTTGCCTGCAACTTTAATCTTAAAGCGACCGTCCTGTGGCACACGATGTTCGTCAATCTTAAGGTTACTTAAAATCTTAATACGGCTGACTAACGCACCTTGCACATTATGTGGTAAGCGGTTGACTTCTTTTAACACGCCATCGATTCGATAACGGACTTGAATATGTCCCTCACGCGGTTCGATGTGAACATCGCTGGCGTGCATACGGATAGCATATTCTAGTAGCAAATTGATGGTTTTGGCGATTGGTGAGTCTTCGGAAACTTCTTGGTCGGATATGTCATTGTTTTCAGTGTCATCTGACCTTTGAATGTCGATTACATCGTTCAACTCGTTGGTCACATCACCGCGATAAGCTTCAAGTGCAGAAATGATGTTTTCGTGAGTTGCAATATAAATCTTAGTGTTAGTGCCAATTTCTTTTTCTATAAAGTTTACAGCCTGAACATCGTCGGGGTCGTCCATTGCCAAGTGGCAAAGACCGTCGGCATCAACTTGAAATAGAATTGCATTGTATTGACGAGCGATACGTTCAGGGATTCTTGCTAGGACGTCTGACGGTATATCGTGTGCTTTGACTTCGGTGTAGGGTATCTGTGTGTATTCAGCAAAAGCTTTAACTAGTGTCTCATCATTGATTAATTCATTTTGGATAGCTAATTCTTGCAACGACTGCTTGGAGTGAGCACCTTCTTCTTTCAGGGTGTCAATTTGCTCAGCAGTAACTGTTCCACTGCGAATAAGCAACTTTTCCATTGTACTGTCTGGTATGCGCATAATGCTTGTGTCTATTGTAAATTACCATGCCAAAAAGCGCTAGATGATATAATGAATAACAAATGTTTATAGAGGTAAAAAGCGAAAAAGAAATGCAGCAAATTGGCGCAAAAATAAGCGCAGCTTTTTTGGGTGGTGAAATTATTGAATTAATTGGTGATATTGGGTCCGGAAAAACAACTTTAACCAAAGGAATTGCTGTTGGCTTAGGTGTGACTGAAAATGTTCAAAGTCCAAGTTTTACGATAAATCGCGTTTACGAGGGGCATGATGGCATTACGTTGTCGCATTACGATTTTTATCGTCTGAATGATGCTGGTATTATGGCCGACGAATTGCAAGAGGTGACAAGCGACCAAAAAACAGTCACGGTCATCGAGTGGGCTGGAGTTGTAGAAGGTGTGTTGCCGATTGATCGTCTGTCAATTAAAATTACGTCTCCAACTGAAAATACGCGCCAGCTTGAATTAATCGCTGGTGGTGAAAACAGCCGTAAAATATTGGAAGGTTTAAAGTTATGATCTTACTGTTGAACACTAGTACCCCAACCTGTTATTTATCGTTGGTTGATGGTGATTGGCGTCAAGATTATGAGTGGTTAGCGGCCAGGACACTTGCAAAAGGCTTACTTGGTTTTTTGAAAGAAAAGCTTGATGAAAATGGTAAAAATTGGTCAGATATTTCGGCGATAGGTGTTTTTGAGGGTCCAGGAAGCTTTACAGGCCTCCGAATTGGCATCACGGTCATGAATACTATTGCCGATGCGCAGGCCGTTCCAATCGTCGGTGGACAGGGCGACAACTGGCAACAACAGGTGATAACCAAACTTCAATCCGGCCAAAATGACAAGATTGTTTTGCCTTTTTATGGTAGTGAGGCCAAGATTACGGCCGCTAAGAAATAGTTAGTTATTTATTCTTTGTAAACCACCCCCTCCTTCCCAAACCACTAAGTCGCCACTTAGATTACGCGTTATAAAATAGACTATTTCGTTCTTTGTGGTCTGCGGAACGACCTTCGCTGTACAGGTCGCGTGGACGGACCTGAAAAGTGAAGGATCGCCCTCAATCCTGTTGTTCTCTATTCAGCGAAACAACAGGTATCGGGTGGTCCTCGACCAGCAACGAACAAAACAGCCGTATTTTATCGGTAATCTAACAGCCGACTTAGTTGTTTGTGGCGGAGTTGGTGGCTAGCGACACTCCAAATAATACCAAATGATTAAACGACAATGAGTTTAGATATGTAGCTAGCCACCAAACGGACCATTACTAATACAATATCCCTTTGTTTGACCGTTAAAATTAAATCGACTGAACCATGCTATCCGAGTATGTTTGAACGTAGTGAGTTACGCAGGATACATAGTTTAGTTGATTTAATTTTAAGCGCGTCAGACAAACAGGATGTTGGATGAGTGATGGTCCGGAGGGTGGTGTTGTAGTAAATAATTAGTGAAGTTAGGTTATTGAATATTAAACTTGTACATTTTATATAAAAAAGGCTACTATATATACAGTCCATTTGGACTCTGAATAACTTTGAAACCGACGCTACAGGCTAACTGAAATTTTAATTCAAGCATTTAATACTGGAAATTAATACCGAAGTCGGCCTTTTGCGAGGAAAGGATTAACCATGTTAGAGATTATTATTGCCGTAATTGCGGTGTTTGTTGGTGTCGGAGGCACAATCACCTACGAAAAACGCCAACAAACTGGCGGCAAATTAAAGGCCGAAAAAGAATTAGCTTCAGCTAAAACCAAAGCCAGTGAAATGATATTAAAAGCCAAAGACGAAGTCTTGCAACTTGAAAACGAACGTCGTCATGAATGGAAAAAAACTGAAGGTCGTTTGGGCGAACGTGAAGTTGCCTTGGACCGCAAAATGGACGAACTCGACAAACGATCTGAAAAACTTCGGGCCGAAGAACGTGATGTCGAAAAACTAAAAGACGAGATTCGTGAAATTCGCGTCAAACAACAAGAAAAACTTGAAAAAATTGCTAAATTAACCAAAGAAGATGCCGCTGGTAAATTAATGCAAATGACCGAGCGCGATATCAAACAAGACATGATTGGTCTGATTAATAAATTGCAAAATGATGCCAAAGAAGAAGCCGAAGATATTGCTCAGACAATTTTGGTTACGGCTATGGAACGCATGTCATCAGAGGTTACAGCTGAACGTACTGTAACGGCTGTTAAACTAACGGATGATGAAATGAAGGGTCGTATTATCGGCAAAGAAGGCCGTAATATTCAGGCTTTGCAACGTGCTACTGGTGTCGACATTTTGGTTGATGATACCCCAGGTATGATTATTCTTAGTTCATTTGACCCAGTTCGTCGTCAAGTTGCCCGTATGAGTCTTGAAATGTTGATGAAAGATGGTCGTATTCACCCAGGACGCATCGAAGAAGTTGTTGCCAAGGCTGAACAAGAAATCAACAAAGAAATCAACCGTGCCGGTGAAGATGCTGCCCGTGAAGTTGGTGTTGTTGGTATTCCAAAGGAAATGTTGCGATTACTGGGCGAATTAAAATATCGTACCAGTTATGGTCAAAACGTTTTGATGCACAGCGTCGAAATGGCTCATATGGCAGGTTTAATTGCCGAAGAAATCGGTGCCGATGTTCGCATCACCAAGATTGCAACACTTCTACATGACACAGGTAAGGCCGTAACACACAAAATGGAAGGCAAACATCACCATTTGGCAGCTGAATTTGCTCGCAAATATGGTATGAGTGAAGAAATTGCCCATGCTATCGAGGCTCACCATGATGATGTAGAGGCTACAACACCTGAAGCTTTAATTGTTCGTGTCTGTGACTCGTTATCAACGGCTCGTCCGGGTGCTCGCAACATTAGTGCTGAAAACTTTACCGAACGTATGCGTGATTTGGAGAATATCGCCCTTGGATTCAATGGTATCGACAAAGCCTACGCTATCAGCGCTGGCCGTGAAGTTCGTGTTATTGTCAGTCCAAAGGCAATCGATGACCTGAGTGCTATTAAATTAGCTCGTGACATCGCTGTTAAAATTGAAAGTACCATGCAATATCCAGGTACAATCAAAGTTAACGTCATTCGTGAAACTCGTGCCATTGAATTTGCTAAATAGCTGTCAATCAATAATTAATCCGAGGTAGGATTATTAATAAAAAAACTATAATACTAAAAATCGGCGGTAGTGTTGTTACCGAAAAGAATCGCCCAGGCGTGTTTATTCGTCGTAAGTTGCTGACTGAAATTGCCAAAGATTGTGCTGCGGCATTATCAGCTAATAAAAATACACGATTGATTATTATTCATGGCGCTGGCTCGGCTGCGCATCAGGTCGCTAAGAAGTATAATTTGGAAAATGGGACGAAAAACGATTTTAAGAAAATTGAGGGGGCGTTAGCAATACACGTTGCTAATCAAAAATTAAATTTGGCAATTGCGGAAATATTTTTAAAACATGGTGTCAACATTTCACCAGTACATACGGCATCGGCTGTTATTCAAAATAATGGAATAATTGAAAAATGTTTTTATGATGTTATTGATGGGGTACTAAATTTAAACTGCGTCCCGCTGCTTTACGGTGAAATTGTTTTTGATGAAATCTTAGGGATGACGATTTGTTCGGGTGATGTAATTGCTGTTGATTTAGCTAAAAAATATAATGCTAGTAAAATTGTTTTTGCGTCAGACGTTGATGGGGTTTTTGATAAAGACCCACACGTACATCGTGATGCGAAAATAATCAGATTAACTACTTTAGATTCTATCAGTAAAAGCGAAGAGGTTGCATTATCCGGATCGCATAACGTCGATGTGACGGGTGGGCTTAAAAACAAAATTGCTGTTTTATCAATTGGTAATATTCCAAAATCATTAAAGCAAGTAGTGGTATGTAACGGATTCAGCGCCGGTTTTATTGCTCGGGCATTTAATGATACTGACGATGGGACGATTATTCAGATATAAAATAGGTGTGTAATGGGTTACCATTACACACCGTTAATGAATTTGAAGTAAGCATCCAAGATTGGGCTAACTTCAATTCTTCGTTTTTGCGGGGCTAGTCGCAAGACATTGATAGGATACATCCAGCCGAAATGTTTGATATCTGTATCGTTAGGATAAGATATAAAGCTCTCGTCACTTTTACCTACATACATAGATAAAAGCACTGAATATTCTTCGCTCAATGGGATTAGTAATGTATCGAAGATTCTTGGAGTTGGCGTAATTATTACGCCGATTTCCTCAAAAATCATACGTTCCATTGCATCATCTTTTGACTCATCTGGTTTCATTGTCTCGAGTGGACAACTGACCATTCCCGCAATTTTGTTAATGTGCGGTTTTGCAATTAATTCCTCAAGCAAAAATATTCTGCCGAGGCCGTCAAATAGCAACAACCCAACTCCATTTATAATTTTCATACTACACCTCTTATGGTAAAGGGTTATAAAAATATAACATAACTATAACATCAAAATTCAAAAATTCAAAGTCACATCTGACTTCTATTATCTAACCATATGCATTATTATGGTATTAATGACCAAGCCGCAAATCCGTAAAGACTATTTTAAAGATACGTATGTTATCATTGCCCCTAATCGTGCTAGACGCCCTTTAGAGGTTAAACTGGCCGCAACTGAACTGACAACAGTTTGCCATTTTTGTCCGCACGATTTTCACAATGAGACAATTACTTATCAAGATAATAACCCCGAAGGTGATTGGGAAGTCGTTTCGGTTATCAATAAATTTGCTGCCCTAACACCTGATAATCACAGTGCCTATGGTCAAACCGAAGTCATTATCGAGACGCGTCGTCATGGCATGGATATTAATGATTTTTCAACTGACCATATTGTCCGAGTTTTTGATGCTTATATTGATCGGTTTATGACGCTTCGCAATATGGACGGCATTAAACACGTTATTATCTTTAAAAATGAAGGTGGTAAAGCTGGAGCCTCGATTACTCACACTCATTCACAGGTTTATGCTATGCCGATATTGCCATCTAAAACCGAAGATGAAGCCAGGGCTTATAGCAAATACCGACTTGAACATATGACTTGTCCATATTGCGATATTATTATTGCTGAAGCCGAAAAATCGCGTGTGATTTGGCAGGACGAAAATTTGTTTGTGTTGGCGCCTTATGCCAGTGATGCTCCCTATGGTGCTTGGTTGATACCAAAAAGACATATTCGTTTAATTTCTGAATTGACACACGGTGAAAAAGAATCATTTGCGACAGCGTTAAAGATTTTATTGGGTACATTAGACAGATTTGGCATTGCTTATAACTATTTTGTTGAAAATGCTGTCAATAACGAAGATTATCATATGCATATCAAACTGGCTCCAAGACCAAATATTTGGGCCGGATTAGAATTAGGCACAGGTGTTATCATTAATCCGATTGCACCAGAATTTGCGGCCAGAATTTATCGTGGTCAAGTCAAGATTCATACCGATCCAAGATTCTAATATTTCCATCGATGTCGTGATAAAATATTACAATGGACATAAATCGAATCGAAGGTCTGACAGCTAGGGAAGTTGCAGCCCGACACAGAAAATTTGGTTTTAATGAGCTCCCAAATAAAGACAGCAAAAATATATTTAAAATAATCTTTGGCTTACTAACCGAGCCAATGATCTTTTTATTGATGGCGACAGTCGCCATATACTTTCTTTTGGGCGATTCAGGTGAAGCATCATTATTAATGATTTCATTTTTTGGAATTATCGGTATTGAGTTATATCAAGAATCCAAGACCGAAAAATCACTTGAAGCACTTCGTAATCTAGCTAGTCCAATTTCAGATGTGATCAGAGATGGTAAAAAGATTACGATTCATGGTCGCGAAGTTGTAGTTGGCGACATTATGTTGTTGGCTGAAGGCAGTCGTGTGCCAGCTGATGCTAAATTAATATCGGCTGAAAATCTCCGGATTGATGAATCATTACTGACCGGTGAGTCTGAACCAGTCGAAAAGCATACTCGCGAAGTGACAGATTATCGAATTAACTCTGTTTTTTCGGGCACATTGGTTGTCAGTGGCCATGCTGTTGCTGAAGTAACAGGCATCGGCCTTGAAACTGAAATAGGCAAGATTGGCACATCGTTAAATTCAATCAAAACCGAAAAAACATTATTACAAAAAGAAGTTAACCAAGTCGTAAAAGTTGTCGCCACAATGGCAATTAGTTCGTCAATTTTGTTGACGTTAATTTATTGGATTGGACGAGGTGATTTTGTGCGCGGAATGTTGGCTGGACTAACCTTGGCAATCGCAATTTTGCCTGAGGAATTTCCGGTTGTTTTGGCGATATTTTTGACACTTGGTGCCTGGAGATTAGCAAAAAGTAATATTTTGGTTCGTCGGGCGCACACTATCGAAACGCTTGGTAGTGCCAGTGTGCTTTGTGTCGATAAAACCGGCACGCTGACCGAAAATCAGATGAAAATATCAACGATTATTGATGAAAATGGTGTGTTTTATAGTGATGACTTTCAAAAAGTCAGTCAAATAGTTAAATACGGTGTGCTCGCTTCACAAAAAAATCCATTTGACCCAATGGAAGAAGCCTTTATTCTGTCTGGTACGGATGTTTTTGGTGATATCGAAACTGTCTATAAAAATCAGCAGATTATCAAAGAATATCCGCTGCAAGACGATTCATTATCTGTCGTTTATGTTTGGGGACATGATGACGTTATCAAAACCGTTGCTTTAAAAGGTGCACCTGAAACTGTTTTTGAACTTTGCCATTTAACCGCTACTAAAAGACATGAACTAGATAAAAAAGTTAAACAGCTGGCCGGTCAGGGATTACGTGTCATTGCGGTTGGTAAAGGCGAAAAGACAACTGAAATACCAGCTGATCGTCATGATTTTGATTTTGAATTTTTAGGCCTGGTAGGTTTAGCCGATCCGATCCGCAAAGAGGCCGCTTCGGCGGTTAAAATGTGCCGTGATGCTGGCATTAAAGTTGTGATGATAACTGGTGATTATCCAGATACGGCTATGAATATTGCCAAACAAATCGGACTTGATTATGGCAATGTTATTACTGGTCCAGAATTTGAAAAATTATCAAAAACTGAACGTAAAGACGTTATTAAATCCGTTACCGTCTTTAGTCGGGTGACACCTGCAAACAAATTAACGATTGTAAATGCTTTCAAAGAGAGTGGTGAGATTGTCGCAATGACTGGCGATGGCGTTAATGATGCTCCAGCGCTTAAATCGGCCCATGTTGGCATTGCGATGGGTAAAAAAGGTACAGATGTCGCCCGCGAGGCTGCCAGTATTGTTTTACTGGATGATAATTTTACTTCAATCGTCCATGGTGTCAGGTTGGGCCGCAGAATATATGATAACCTGCAAAAAGCTATGTCTTATGTTATCTCGGTTCACATACCAATTGCCTTACTGTCTTTATTGCCGGCAATTTTTGGTTGGCCATTGGTTTTAATTCCAGCTCATATTGTCTTTTTGGAATTTGTGATTGACCCAAGTTGCACGATAATTTTTGAAAATGAAAAAGAAAGTCATGACATTATGAACCGTCCACCGCGCAAATTATCAGCTTCGATATTTAGTCGTCGCATGGTTTTATCAAGCATTGCTCAGGGCTTGATTGTGGCTGTGATAGTTATTACGGCTTTCAAGCTACTAACAGACATGGGTTGGGAATTAAATAAAGCTCGTGGCATGACATTCTTGATTTTGGTAGTTGCTAATATTTGCTTGATTTTGGGAATTTCCGGTAAGCAGGCAATTGCAAATATAATGCATCGCGAAAATATGGCGATGGTTACGGTACTGACGAGTACTAGTTTATCCTTGATCTTGGTATTTACAGTTCCATTTTTGCGAGAATTGTTTCATTTTCAACCACTAAGCGTATCTGAAGCTGCTGCAGGTGTGTTAATTGGCGCCATTTCGATTTTTGCCATCATTCCACTGAAACAATTTGTAAAAATAGTAAATAGTCGGGCAAAATAATGGTAATCGATCTGGCAATACTTAAGTCCAGGCTAAAGTCAAAAGACACCTTGTTGCTTGCTGCAGTTATAATCGTCGCTTGTTTGTATTTTGTGGTTAATGTGCCGCAATCGTCGTTGAACGTTTTGCGTACAATGTTTGACAAACAAATACCAAGGATTCCGATATTTGCGATTCCATATTTACTATTTTTGCCGTGGTTTTGGTCGGTGGTTGTTTACGCTTGGTACCGCAATCGTTCATTTCGTCAGTTGGCGTTTGCGACTATCATAGTTAATTCGATTGCCTTTATTGTATATTTGACTTTTCAAACTTATGTCCCACGCGAAGCAGTGATTTCGAATGATTTTTTCTCGGGTATTTTACGGTTTATATACGATCACGATCAAGCCTATAACGGTTTTCCAAGCTTGCATTCGGCACTGTCGGCAACAATTGCGACGTACTTCATTTTTATTAAAAGTCGTTGGTCTTGGGCCTTCGTGTTAATGGCGGCATTAATTGTAGTTTCAACACTTTTTGTTAAACAACATTTTATTGCTGATGCTATATCAGGTGTAACATTGGGTGTATTGGTCACTTGGTTGTCGTTTAAAGTGTATAATAGACATACAAGGAGCTTATGTTAATTATTTTTATTGTAGTAATTATCCTATTAGCGGTTGGGCCATTTTTCATTAAAGTCCCTAAACTTGATGGTTTAGTTGACGCAAAAACATTAGTTGATGCCGACAGTAAGTTCATAAAAGTTAATGGTGTCGATGTTCACTACAAAGAAGCGGGTAGTGGCGAAACAACCTACATTTTGCTACATGGTTTTGGCGCATCGACGTTTTCTTGGCGTGAAGTTATGCCTGAACTAGCTAAATCTGGCCGAGTAATTGCTTTTGACAGGCCTGGATTTGGTTTAACTGAACGATTAATTAAATTAGGTAAAAATAATCCGTATGATTCTAAGGCCCAAGTCGCTTTATCGATTGGGTTAATGGATGCACTTGATATCAAAAAAGCGGTTGTCATTGGACATTCGGCTGGCGGAGTTGTGGCGCTAAACATGGCACTAAATTATCCAGACCGCGTTTCAAATTTAGTGTTGGTTGATGCGATTGTTTATGAATCTGGTGTTTTATATAAATGGCTATTGCCACTGGTCAATACGCCACAAATGAATCATCTAGGACCGTTATTTGCCCGAGTAGCTAAAATTGGTGGAGATGAGTTTTTACGAAGTACGTGGCACGACCAAACTAAAATAACGCCAGCAATTTATAACGGTTATCACAAGGTTTTAAAGATTAAAGACTGGGATAAAGCGCTGTGGAATTTAACCAGATCAACTTATTCACTACATCCTGAAAAACATTTGTCGGAATTAACAATGCCAGTATTGGTAATTACGGGTGATGACGACAGAATTGTTATTACAAAAAATAGTATCAAATTGGCAGGTGAAATTGCAGGTTCGAAATTAGAAATAATAGAGAACTCAGGTCATATACCTTTTGAAGAGCAGTCAGTGGAGTTTATGAAAGTACTGCAAACTTTCTTGAATAAATAACTAGCAAAATTTACTAACGAGTCTCGTAGTATTGTAATGCGAGAGGTAGATATTGAACTGGTTGGTTTGAAAGAATCTTGGTTCTTTCTGGTACGTTAAAATCATAACTGCTGTTTACTGGGTAACAAATTGCTAAGTTGAAGGCATAAGCCAAAGTTCCAATAATGAAGACAATAATAGTAATTGATTTTAACCATTGGTTTTTAGAACGAAGTATTGCCGACCAACTGACAACTAATATGATAATTACAAATGGCCATGCTCCGCAGGCGCGGAGTGAATGAGGCTGACCTTCAATAGTTAGTGCTGACCCAATTATGCTGATTAAATAACCAACAGCGCCAGTTGTAACTAGGAATGTTTCATTTGCAGTTAATATTTTCTTTGATTTTTTATGTTTTTTGGAGACCAGTAGATAAATAATAAATACAATTGGGATGATTGCGCCGTATCCCAGCATTCCTTCAAATCCAGTTGAATGCCTTATATTATAATCGCCGTTGACAAATAAAAATGCTGGATTGATTAGGACAGCTAAATTAACGATAAATTTACCGATAGCTTGGATGAAAGACGCGTTATGGAAAATACTGACACTAGAAGAGCGATTTAAGGTGTTTGGTTGCAATATAAAATTAATTAACGGCAAAACTAATATAGTAGATGCTAAGCCAGCGTATGCAATCTGTCGGATTGATACGCGTTTTTTGAAATACAACGTTGCATAGGCTGTGATCAATAATATCGGAGCACTGACCCAATATGGTGGATAAACATAGGCTAATAAGATTAACGCCACAATAAGTATGATATTACCTATTAATATGTTGGTTTTATCTTTACGAGTTAATAATAATAACCATCCAAAGAAAGCCAGGCTTACCATTAGTGGTGCCATTACGGGATCCCATGCCAGACTGCCTTGTAGCCATCCCCAAGGTAGCGCTAAGCCAATTATTACAGCAATTAAACCAGCACGTTTATTTAACCAAAGACGTATACTGAGGCCGACAAAAAGAATGGCGATTATTGTTACAAATTGAGAAAAAGCTCGCAATGAAAGTTCACTAAGACCAAATATTGCTGCCCATAGGCTTAGTGGATAAAGGTAAACTGGCGTCGTAAAGCCACCACCTAAAGATGGTGAGAATAATGGCCAAGATTGACCGTGGGCGTTCGTTTGATGTTTTACCATGGCCACAACATGAGCGCCAGTTGCGGCTTCGTCAACATAAAATCCTGGTGGAGATAATGGCAAAATAACGATTCTCAGTAAAATAAGAAAAATTATAGCCAGCGTCAAGATTGTCGATATTTTATCTGAAAATAGGCGTTTGATGATTGGCGATTGCATGTATGTACTTTAGCATTTATTGGGTAGAGGGGGAAGGATTGGGTATGGACTCAGTCGCGATAAAATTTCCTTGAAAATTTAGTAAGTATGTTTGTTGTTCAAAAGGACATCGCCTTCGGCTCCTCCGCTTGCTTATAAAAATATGTAAACACATTTTTATTTCACGGCGCTACGCCAAACTTCGGCCTACAAATTTTGCATGGCAAAATTTGGGCCGAAAGTTTGGGTCCTTTTCGCCCGCGGTTCAAACAAAAAAGACTGTCCTATGGACGGTCTTTTTTGTTTGGTCGGGGTGAAAGGACTCAAACCTTCGGCCTCTCGGTCCCAAACCGAGCGCGCTATCAACTGCGCCACACCCCGATGGTGTGTTTACTATTAAAAGTATATCGTAAAATATATTTTAATTTCTAGTGGGTTGTTAAATGTCGGTGGTGTGTGGCCAGTCACGATAAATTTTCTCCGAAAATTTTCGCGACCCCGCCTCAACTTACTGTAGGCATAGCCTACAATCAGTTTCCGGCCTTGCGAACTGCCACTGGCAGTTCTCACCCCGATGGTGCTTGTCAATGAATTATAGCGCAAACTTGACATGATTTCTAGTGTTAATTGATATTTTTTTACTTGTCGACCGCAACGTAACAAGATATGATAGGATTAAATGACTATGTTTGCAAAAATATTTGGCCTGAAACGACAACAACCAGGTCTTCGAATTACCGACGGTTACTTTATAGTGGCTGGCCTGGCGGCATTTACGACTATCGCTTTTTGGACAATTACAAAATCATCAGTTTGGTTCGATGAAGCTTTTGGCGCCTATATGATTCGTTTCAATTTTGCTGATATTGCCAGATATACTGCGGCCGATGTTCATCCGCCACTTTATTACTGGTTATTAAAACTATGGAGTATGTTGTTTGGTAGTACCGAATTAGGATTACGTTCGATGAGCGTTTTCTTTGGCGCAATTGCTATCCTATTTGGCTATCTGTTAATTCATCGATTATTTGATAAAAAAACAGCCAGAATCAGTTTGATATTTATGGTTTTATCGCCAATGTTAGTACGTTACAGCCAAGAAATGCGCATGTATACATTGGTAGCGGCGATTGCTTTGGCAGCGACATATGTTTTAACCTTTGCGGCTGAATCAAAAAAACGCAAACCATGGATTATCTACGGAATACTAGTTGGATTAGGCATGTGGGTGCATTATTTTATGGCCTTGGTATGGATTGCACATTGGATATGGCGCGCTGATATGGTTCGTCAGACTGTAAGTAAAGCTAAATTTATCAAAACTTTCTTCTCAAAAAATTGGATATTATCACATATCATTGCGGTTGGAATATTTACACCTTGGCTGCCATTTCTACTTTTTCAAGCCCTAGTCATTCAGGTTTACGGTTTTTGGATACCAGCTGTTACTCCCGAGACTCTAGCCAACTTTTATACGAACGTGCTATTTTATCAGCTATCCAGCGAAACGGCTAGCTGGTTGGCAGTTGGTTTTTTTGCGATTATTGCATCGCTAGCCTGGTTGGCGATCCGAGTCTATAAATCACTTAATGATAAACAGCGCAAATCATATAGCCTTGTCATCATATTAGCCTTTGCGCCCGTAGTCTTGCTTCTGATGATGTCATTACCTCCGCTAAGGTCAACTTTTGTTGATCGCTATTTGATTCCGTCAATTTTATTTACGTATATCTTTATTGGAGTGACTTTATCGTTAGGTCTACGACTTATAAAGCCGATAGCGCGGTATTTTGTTAGTGCTGCGATTATTTTATGTATGTTAATTGGTGTTGTAAACGTCTGGCATTATGGTAATTACGCCAAAACAGCTAACCCACCGGCTTCGAACAACGCCAGAGATATTGTTCAGGCGGTTATTACAAAATCAGGTGACAATCAGCCGATTATTGCCAACTCGCCGTGGCTGTTTTATGAAGCAGTCTTTTATTCGACCGATAAACATCCAATTTATTTTATTGACGCTGAAACTCAATATAAATATGGCTCACTAGATATGTTGAAATATAACGATGACCATAAAATCAAAGATCTTAAGGCATTTACCAAAATAAACCAAATTGTTTGGTATGTTGGCTTACCGCGTGGTGGTAGCTTTAGTGCACCATACAGCAACTGGAAACAATTACAAAAAGTAATATTCAAAGACTCGATAAATGGCAAGCCGGCCTACGAAGCGATTCAATATCAGATTACTCAGTAATTATTTTGACGCATAATTATAAACAAGAGTATAATTAGATTATGAAGAAGTTGATGTCAATTGCGCCAGACTTCACACTACCTGACGAAACAGGCAAGCTACATTCACTTCATGACTATAAACATAAATGGCTGATATTATATTTTTATCCCAAAGATGAAACGCCAGGCTGTACAATTGAAGCCTGCAGTTTGCGTGACGCGCGCGATGACATAGTGGCGCTTGGCGCCGAGGTTGTTGGTGTTAGCCGTGATAATGCTCATTCGCACAGTAAATTTATAGTCAAACATAGTCTAAATTTTGTGTTATTAACAGATGCCGACCACGCTGTTATGGGCGCCTATGGTGCTTGGGGTAAAAAACAGTTTGGTCGTGAAGGAATATTGCGAAAAACCTTCATTATCAACCCCAAAGGTCGCATCGTCAAAGAATATGGCCGAGTTACGCCGTTGGGGCATGGTGATCAGGTGCTAAAAGACTTGAAGCAATTTATAAAATAGTATAATAACACATAGTTGACATAATACTTATGGTATGTTATCATAATGGCATATGAGCAACGAACAGTATTTAATTAGTAAACAAGAAGATCTAGAATCTAATTCAAGTGCAATGATAGTAGTCGATGCTACTGGAGAATCTAAGCGTCATAGCTTAGTCTCGTATCTGAAATATGAGATTTTTAGGTTTGGTAATGAAAGCGACAATGATAATCAAGATGAATTTGTTGAGCAAATCTTTAAGCAGGCTTCAAAAATTTCTCAAAATTATGATAATGGATTTGAACGTAGGACAACAAGGGATGCTGGCTTCGATAAGGCTATTGAATTATTTAAGATAGCCGATCGTCTTTGTGTTTATTACGATAGTGTAATGAAGCTTGAACCTAATCAATCAAGCCAGAGTTTTAATTATTATTTAATGAACCAGCTGTTCGATAAAGGATATTTTCCTGAAGCAGTAAATAACAAAGGTAAATTAAAAAGTTTTTCTGATGCAGTTGAAAATGACATTATGGTAACAGGCAATAACGTCAATAGTAATAATGGCGAGCAAAAGAGAAAAGATATGTTTTCTAATTTTATTATTGCACTTAGTGGTATAGAGCTGCGTCATTATCTTGACATGCCTTATGTGGCAAATGATTTAGATGTTGAAAAAAAGATACTAAATCAAAAAGAACCATACTTCCCAGCAGTTTTCTCTACTTAACTGGTAGAATTTGATATTGTAATTCGTAACCAGCCGCTTCGGCGGCTGATTCGATTTTTGACCTGATTTCTTTGTAGTCGAATTTATATTCAAATTTTTGACCAAACAGATTCGATTGTTCGGCGATATTGCCTTCACGACCACCTTTCATTGTATTATAGCTTTCAGCTTTAAAACCAAATCCTGGGCTGATACCACCATCAAAGTCACCACCAGACGATAGGCCTGATCCAGCTTCAATTAGCATCTCTGAAAAATTTACTATTTTAGTAGTGTCGTCAATTTTAATTTGAGCTGAATAGGTCAACTTTTTGGTAGACAAGAATGCTTTACGTTCGGCGATAGTACTTGTAAATTCCCAAACATCTTTTTTATTCTTCCAGTTTCCGCTGTAGTTTTCTAATGATTTTTGAATTGCCTCAAACATCTTATCCTCCTAACCCATTATGATAATTACAATTATAAATCATATTAATATTAATTGATAATTTACGCCTCAAGTTTAAAAGGGCTATATGGTATAATTAGTAAAAAATAAGGGGCTATATTATGTGCGGAATTTCAGGTTTTTATGGTTCAAATGACCGTAAACTGCTAAAAAAAATGAATGATGAAATGGCCCATCGCGGTCCTGATGGGCATGGCATTTTTATGGACGATAAAGTTGGTTTAGCGCACAGGCGACTGACGATTATTGATAAGACCGAAGCTGGGTCACAGCCGATGTACTCAGATGATAAGAGGTTTGTTTTGGTATTCAACGGTGAGATTTATAATTACCGCGAATTAAAACAGCAGTTAGAAAAAAAAGGACATAAGTTTTCAAGTGATTCAGATAGCGAAGTTATATTAGTTGGCTACGAAGAATGGGGCGTAAAGGTTGTTGATAAAATGCTGGGTATGTTTGCCTTTGCAATTTATGATAATCAAACCGAGCAGTTATTTATTGGACGTGATCGGCTGGGTATTAAGCCTCTGTATTATATTGAAAAACCGTTTTTTGCGTTTGCTTCCGAAATAAAATCATTAATGCTGGTACCAGGTGTTGATCACAAAGTTAATGGCGAAGTTTTATCGCGCTTTATTAAATTTCGAGTACATGACAGCGACGAAGATACCTTTTTTGTAGGCGTCAAACGATTGTTGCCAGGTCATTATTTGATAATAAAAAATGGGAAAATGACTATAAATAAATACTGGTCGCTAAAGTGGAATTCTGAATTTACTGGTCCAAAAACTGATGAGCAATATGCAACTGAATTTTATGATTTATTTCAACGTGTCATGCAACGGCATTTAATTAGTGACGTGCCGCTAGGATTTAACTTGTCTGGTGGGCTTGATTCATCGGGTGTAGTATCGGTGGCATCTGAATTAATTAAGGCTGGAGCAGAAAACACTCATACGAATGGCAAACTTTTCACTTTTTCGGCCCTGTTTCCAAATCAATCAATTGACGAATCAAAGTATATCCATGAGGTAGAAAATCGGGTTGGGTCGACGCCAGTCTATAGTTATCCAAACCCAGATGAATTTTGGGATGAGATTATGGACTGGGTTTATACTCAGGAAGAGCCGACGATTTCATCAGCACCGTATGCTTATTATTCGGTATTTCGTGAGGCTTCAAAGCATGTCAAAGTGTCACTATCTGGTAATGGAGGTGATGAGATTTTGGCTGGGTATTTGCCATATTTTAGAACGTATTTACAAAGTGCTATCGACAGTGGACATTATGGCCGAGCTGTCATTGAATTAGTGCGTGGCTTGCCTCAATTTTATAAACAATATATTGAAAGAGTTAGCATCTTGTTTAAAGGTCAATATATTAAGCCTGATTTGTTTTTAAGCGAAAAATTAGCTGTTTATAAAAGTGATAAATTTACTTATTCCAGAAATTTGAACGAACGACTTGCGGGTGATGTTACGAAATATTCTACGCCAAATCTATTAAGGTACGAAGATAAAAATTCAATGGCTTTTGGGTTGGAATCCAGAGTGCCTTTTTTGGATTCTGAATTAGTAGAATTCGTCTTTAATTTACCGATTGATCAAAAAATCAAGAAAGGTTGGACACGCTATGTTTATCGCAATGCCACAAAAGGTCACATGCCAGACTTAAATCGATTACGACGTAGCAAGATTGGTTTTACAAATCCTGAAGTAGCTTGGATTACACACAACGCAGCCTCGATTCGTAAGGTATTTTCATCAGCTAAATTTGCCGAGCATGGTTTATTCAACCAAGACGAACTAGTTCAAAGTTTTGACCGATGGTTGGCTGGCGACGAACGTATTGACGTGCTGGTTTATTGGAGAATATTAGTCAGTCAACTTTGGATTGAGCGTTTCGACCTTAAGGGGTTATAATTTATATATGACTAAACAAGCAAAAATTGAAGTTGATGATAAAAAATATAAACGTATTCCAGTTAAAACTCATTTAATTTCGATTAAAGAACCGCTTGATGATATATTTGCGCATCAAGTCAAACCATTAATTGAACCAGGTGATTGGATTGCCGTATCTGAAAAAGTTGTGACGATTTCGCAAGGTCGAGTTGTCCATATTTCGGTGGTCAAGCCCAGTAGACTAGCTAAATTAATCGTCAAAGGTGTCAAAAAATACGAAAATGATATCGGCTATTCATTGCCAGCCAAGATGCAAGTTGCGATTTGGCAGGCAGGATATTTTAGGACAGCATTTGCAGCCATTGCTGGCACATTGACACGCCTAGTTGGTCGTCATGGTGACTTTTATCGAATAGCAGGTAATCGAATATCAGAGATTGATGGTTTTAATCCTCATGCGATGCCGCCGTTTGATGAGTTTGCGATGATCGGGCCCGACAAACCAAAAAAATACTGCCAGTGGGTAGAAGACACTTTCGGCATCCCAACCGTAATTATTGACGGCAACAATATAAATGTAGAAGTTTTAGGTATGAGTAAAAGTGTGCCAGTTAGCGCTAAATCAGCTCGGCTTATTTTACTCGATAATCCGATGGGTCAAGATGATGAAAAAACACCAATTATGATTATCCGACAGTAATAAAATTAGTCATGCTTGTGTTACAATAAATATATGTTTTTAGTGGGTATATTGTCATGGTGGTACGGCAATGGCTGGCTTAGTCGTTTACAGATGATTCAAGACAGATTGACAGCTTCGGCTGACTTCTTTTCGATTAGGTCATTATTGTTGTCGCTTTTTGCGCCGTACAAGCAAATATCGGCGGGCAGTATTGATGGTCCAATCAATGTAAAATTTCAAGCATTTTTAGATCGATTAATTTCGCGCGTAATTGGTTCAATTGTACGAAGCCTAGTTATAATCGCGGGCTTAATTATACTTATTGCTGAGTTTGTATTTGGTGCTATCTTACTAGCCTTATGGTTTATTGTTCCATTCTTGCCAGCGATTGGATTTATTATCGCGTTGATTGGCTGGGTACCAACAAGATGAATGATTTAATTCTTAAACATCGCAGTGCGCGCAGTGAAAAAGCTCGTATTAGCGTGAAATTCAACCCAACGGTAATCATTATTTTATATGTGATAACTTTTGCATTACTTGTGGTTGGGTCTGACTTACTGGTTGTTGGGGTGTCTTACGGTTGGGTATTTATTGGTTTTGCAGCCATACCAACAATGATAACTGAGTGGTATAACGGCGAGTTGCACCATATGAAGCCCAAGAAAAATCCCAAAAACATTGATGATGTTTTGTCGGCAGATATTTTAGGGCGATTATCAAAAAAACCGTCGCCACGAGATGTCGCCAAGATTGTCGGTAAAATTACCGGTGGCCAATTTTTGTCGGCCAGATTCGGTATTAGTTCGAAGTTTTTACAAGACATTACGTCAGATGATAGTGAAGATATGCAAGCTATATGGCAGGCAGCTTGGAAGATATATCAGCAGACGAACAGTCTGAATATGTCGGCCACTGTGTTGGTTGCGGCGATAGTCAGTTGCACTCCAAATAAAGACAGATTGCTGAGCCACTTGCAACTAGATATGGATGATTTGATTAGTGGAGTAAAGTGGTATAACTATTTGCGAAATCTGATTGATCAGTCGGCAAAGCCAAGACTGACTGGTGGATTCGCGCGTGATTGGTCCTTTGGTTGGACGCCACTTTTGAACCGTTTTGGTCAAAATATTAGTCAGCAAATTGGTGGCTACGACGCATCACTACATCAGTTAACAGCTCATGAAGAAGCCTTAAACCAGTTGATGGAGATATTTGGTAACAACGGTCGTCAGAATGCCGTGCTAGTTGGTCCGAATGGAGCTGGGAAAACTCAGGTTGTTCATACTTTTGCATCCCGAATCTTAGATGGATCGGCTAGTGTGCCATCAAGCTTAATGTTTCGGCAAATATTCATACTCGATGCATCGTCATTAATTGCGTCTGCCCCTGGACGTGGCGAGCTAGAACATTTAATTCCAAGAATTTTAATTGAGGCCTATAAGTCAAAAAATATTATTATTTGTTTGGATAACGCTCAATTGTTTTTTGAAGAGGGAATTGGATCCATTGATATTTCAAACGTCCTTTTGCCGATTATTGAAGCTGGTAATTTGCGTATGATATTGACGATGGACGAGCAGCGATACTTGCAAATTAGTAAACGCGATCCAAAATTAGCCAGCAGTTTAAATCGGATTTCGGTTGCTCCTGCAACAAAGGATGAAACGATTGCCGTCATGCAAGATAGGTCAATATTAATCGAATTCCAACACCATGTGACATTTATGTACCAGGCGCTTTTAGAGGCTTATCGGTTGAGTGAACGTTATGTTCATGATTTGTCCATGCCTGGCAAGGCGATTAGTCTACTTGAGGCGTCGGCTCATTACAACAAAGAAGGCCTAGTGACGGCTGAATCTGTTAGACAGGCGATTGAAAAAACGATGGACATTAGAATTGGTGTGGCGACAGCTGACGATGAACGTGAAAAACTGTTGAATTTGGAAGAATTGATTCATAAGCGAATGGTTAATCAAAAGCGGGCAGTGCAGGTGGTTAGTGACGCTTTAAGGCGTGCTAGGGCGGGTGTACGCAGTCAGAATCGTCCAATCGGTACTTTCTTATTTCTTGGCCCGACTGGTGTCGGTAAAACTGAATTATCAAAAGCTTTGGCTGATGTCTATTTCGGCGGCGAAGATCGAATTATTCGTTTGGATATGAATGAATATTCAAGTAGTGATGATACGGCACGTTTAATTGCTGATGGGTCAGATAATCCACACAGTTTGACAGCCTTAGCAATGAAACAGCCATTCAGCGTAGTGTTGTTGGATGAAATTGAAAAAGCACATCCAAATGTGATTTCGACACTACTTCAGCTATTGGATGAAGGCATTTTACGTGATGTCAAAAACCGTGAAGTTAGTTTTAGGGATGCAATTATTATCGCTACCAGCAATGCTGGCGCTGACAGGATTAGGGAATATATCGAACGAGGATATAATGTTGAGCAATTTGAAGAGAAGTTTGTTGATGAATTAATCAGTAGCAATCAATTTAGGCCAGAATTCTTGAACCGTTTTGATGAAATTGTGATGTTTAGGCCGCTAAACAAAGGTGAATTGTTGCAAGTTGTTGATTTGATGCTGGCGGGGGTCAATAAGACTTTGGCTTTGCAAAAAGTCAGTGTTACAGTTGATGATGACGCCAAAAAGTACTTGGTCGAAACTGGCTATGACCCTCGTTTGGGTGCCAGACCAATGCGCCGAGTTGTGCAACGAGCAGTTGAGAACACTGTTGCTAAACAGATGCTAAGTGGTGCGGTTGAAGCTGGAAGCACAGTTAATATTTCACTTGATCAGGTCAAACAAATTTTGGACGATCAGGCTAGTGTTAAACAACTAATTGGTGATAAATAAGTATTTAATAATACGTTTTAATTATTATTTTAAATCCAGGCGAAAAATCGTTTGGATTTTTGCTTATCAATGATTTTACTTCATTTAATTCAATCCACTTTGCGTCTGAAACTTCGATTGGGTCAAGCACGAATTGAGTTTGGCTGGATATCTGGCCTTTAAATACACCGTTTAAGATTGTTAAATCTGTGCCGTTATGTTCGTGTTTGGTTGGGATTTCGCCTAAATATTTAATGCTGGTTAGGTCGATGCCGATTTCTTCCTTGGTTTCGCGCCTAATGGCATCCTCGTATGTTTCACCTGTCTCAACGTGTCCACTAGCCGAGTCAGTCCATGTGTTGGGGCTGGTTTTTTTAGTTTGGCTGCGACGCTGTATTAAAATACGGCCAGTTTCATCCTGTAAAATTATTCGTGCAATTCGATAATATTGATTTTCCATTTATTTCCTTTTTGACAATATGTAATACATTAATCATATCAATAATATTCAATTTTGGCCGTCTAATTCAAATATACTACAACGGCAAAACGTCCGTCATCATTTTGTTTTCCGTGTAAAAAGTTACTATGGGAATAATAATTATCATCTGTCGACGAATCGATTGGGGAAACAGTAATTTTACCTGCATCAACACCGGCTGTGATTAATTGTTCGATTGCGACTTCGTGCAGTCCGCGGTTATTGAATGCAAACAGTGGGTAAGTTGATTTTCCAGCGGCTGGACTTAACCAAACAGTCAGTTGGTCTGGCTGTACGTCGAATTTATTCACTAAATATTCAATACATTTTGTGCCACCAAATTGTTCGAGATTGTGTCGGCCCAGATGTGCTAGCATTAAAATATTGACAGTTGAGGCATAAATAACAGCACCGATACAGTCGGCTAGTGGCAATAAAAGGGCGTGATTTGGTTTAGCCACAATCAGGGCGTCAGACAAAATAGTTGATTCGCTGACAATCCCATCGCCCTTGTTTATATCATCGATGCTAACATATCGACAATAATCATTTGTCTCGTAATCTAATCGAACTAATGTAGTGTCGTTTGGGCTAATTCCGTTTTTTTCCAGAAAAATTTTACGATTTTGATCAAATTGTGATTGCTCGTCGGGATTAGTTGATTTCATTGATCCATTCAATCGGGTCGAGGTTAGGATAGTTAGGGGCATGAATATATTGTAACAAAAAGTCGTTGGTTCAATTCCGGCCTAGGATTAAAATAAAATAACCAACCCTATGGGCTGGTTATTTTATTTTGGTACCCTGGGTTGGAATTGAACCAACGACCTTAGGCTTAGAAGTCCTCTGCTCTATCCACTGAGCTACCAGGGCGTGAATGGATTGTGATTTGGTACTTATCTCTGGTAATGAATATTCTCAGTGGATAGAGCTTGCTGATAAATATATTATCGCTTCGCTTGGCACCGAGCTACCAGGGCGAAATTGGTACATTTGCTATTATATCAAACTATAGGTGTTATAGTTGGCTATTGGAATATGGCTATTGGAATATGGCAGGGAGGGGTCATTAAAATCACCAATAGCTGGGTTAATTTAAGTTATAATATAGGCAGAAGGATAAAATTATGAAAACAAAATACAAAGTTACTTTTGCAATCATTGCTATTTTAGCAATAGCTAGTTGGGCGATAACATTTTATTATTGGGATAAATTACCAGCGGTGATTCCGATTCATTTTGGTATTAGTGGTGCGGCGGATGGTTGGGCAAATAAATCTGTTTGGCAAGTTTTTTTGATACCGTTTATACAGACCGCTATGTTGGCATTGTTTGTTTTTGTTTATAAACGACCGCAATATTCAAATATACCTAGCACGATGTGGTTGATGGCGCTTAACGATAAACAGCAGCAACAGGCATATGATTTGATACGTACGATGAATGCCGGTGTGTCTGTCTTTACAGGTGCGCTATTTACTTATATTACATTCAGCATGAATTATTCGGCGATTAATTTTAATCAAAATTTATCATCACCAGTTATTCTTGCTGTCGTTGGATTGATGTTGGTTTGGGTGGTATTTTGGACAATAAAAATTTATAAAATAACTAAAAAACAGATTACGTCCAAGTAACGTCGTATCTTATTGTTCCCCAACTGGCGTATAATAGAACCACAAGGGGGAATAAATTATGACAGAAATTATCGACAATGGACCAGCACCGCTGGTTACAAATATTGAAACCGCAACACTTGAAAATACAAATTATCGGACAACTTTGTGGACAGGGGCTAATTTACAAATTACCTTGATGTCAATCGAGCCGGGACATGATATTGGATTAGAAGTTCATCCAACGCATGATCAATTTTTACGAATTGAGCAAGGCAAAGCAGCTGTCAGTATGGGGCCTACAAAGGACCAACTACAAACTTGGGCAGCAGGCAGTAGTGATGCTGTTGTTGTACCGGCTGGTGCTTGGCATAATTTAGTCAGCACAGGTGATGTAGCATTGAAAGTATATTCAATTTATTCACCAGTTCAGCACTCACACGGAACGGTACATGTGACCAAGGAGGAGGCGGATGCAGCTGAGGCGGGAAAGTAAATCTCGGTTTATTCAATTATCTCAATGATATAATTGAACCCTCATGTATATACTGGTAATATGGTTATATGAGAATTGAGAAACAGCGAGCTGTTGAACTTAGGGCGGATGGCATGTCGTATAGTCTTATTAGTAGTCAGCTTGGCGTTAATAAGAGTACTTTAAGTAACTGGCTTAAGGATTTGCCGTATACTCCAAATGAACAAGTTCTATCTCGTATTAAACATGGACAAGGCGTGCATGGTTTACGTCGCAGACAAATTCGAATAGATGAGATATCTGAATTAAAGTCCCAAGGAATTGCTGAAGTTGGAGAAGTGTCAAAGCGAGATTTATGGATGATTGGTTTGGGTTTATGGATTGGAGAGGGTTCAAAAACCATGGAGCAAATACGCCTAGTTAATTCAGACCCGAGGGTTGTAAGTCTTTTCATCGATTGGCTGCGTGAAATTTGTGAGTTACAAGATGAAAATATAACAATCGCAATGCATTTATATCCAGATTCAGACGAACTTCTAAGTATGGAATATTGGATGAACATTACAAAACTACCAAAAGAGCAGTTTAGGAAAACTCAGATTGATAGACGCTTAGATAAGAAAATACAAAAGTTAGGCAAGACACCACATGGCACTTTGCATATTACAGTAGCAAGTAATAACAATCCAGAAAAAGGTGTCAGGCTTTATAGAAGGATGATGGGTTGGATATCAGGGGTAACTAAATAATCAATATTGGTGCGGGTGTGGAGAGTCGAACTCCAAGCGCCTGATTGGAAGTCAGGAATATGAGCCGTTATACGACACCCGCGCATATCTTCATTATAACAATATAAAGTATATTTTCAAATAGCTTTTTATCTGTTACAATAACAAAGCAAATCACAAAATGTGGCGAATGTAGCTCATCTGGTTAGAGCGTCGGGTTGTGGTTCCGAAGGTAGAGGGTTCGATCCCCTTCATTCGCCCCAAATAAAATAGACGACCTGTGAACGGGCCGTCTATTTTATTTTATCATTAGCGCATTTCCAAATTATTTCGTATAATAAACTTACAAATATGGACATGAATGACCACGTAGTTAAACCAGACGACAACAAACCATTCCACAGTAGTGGCTATGCAGAGGTGGCAAATCCCAATCAGATTGGGTCGACGACTAGCATTTCATTTGGTCAACGTCAGGCGATTGAGCGTAATCGCCAAATAATTGAAAATTATAATCGTTCTACCATAGGCGCTGCTTACGGTGTGATGCGTGCCAAACCAGTTGCTGAAAAAGCCTTAGATCGCAACAGTATTCGTCAGCGGTCAGCGTTGCCACGACGAAATATGCCAACAGCACCAAAACGTTTCAGTGAACCGTCGGGACGAACTTTTAACCCATACGCCTAGGTGACAAATATTACTTAAATTTCGCGTAAGGTTTCGATGTCGGCGCCCAAAGTATTTAGGCGATTTGCAAAATCTTCATAACCGCGGTTGATTGAATAGACATCACGCAAGATCGATCGTCCAGGAGCGGCCAACATAGCGATTAATATTACAACTGACGGTCGCAGAGCTGGTGGTGTTACGATGTCGGCCGGTTTCCATTTGGTTGGGCCGGTGATGTAAACTCGATGTGGGTCAACTAATTCAATATTAGCGTTCAATTTACTAAGTTCGGTAAAGTAAATAGCGCGATTTTCATATGACCAGTCATGGACCATTGTACGACCAGTTGCGACGGTGGCAATCAGGCCTAGGAAAGGTAAGTTGTCCATATTAACGCCAGGGAATGGCATACTGTGTAATTTGTCTTTTGGTGCCTTTAGTTCAGAATGTAATATCTTGACATCAACCAGCCTGGTTTCGCCGTTTCGGGCTTTGTACTCTTCGCTGATTTCGCATTTAAGCCCCATGTTATCAAGTATTGCCATTTCGATTTCGATAAACTCGATTGGTGCGCGTTTGACGGTAATTTCAGAGTCAGTTACGATACCAGCGGCAATCAAACTCATGGCTTCGATTGGGTCTTCGCTGGGATAATATTCAACATTTTTGTTGATATTGCGGACGCCACGAATTTTAAGTGTGGTCGTACCGATACCGTCAATTTTAACACCAAGTTTTTGTAAAAAAAAGCAAACGTCTTGGACCATATAATTTGGGCTGGCGTTACGGATTGTCACCTCGCCGTCGTAAAGTGCGGCTGCCATAATGACATTTTCGGTTGTTGTATCACCGCGTTCGGTTAGCAAAATGCTGTGTGTAACTGGTTTTTCTTTGACCGTGGCATGATAATAATCACCAGTTGCCTCGACATGTAGTCCGAATGGCGCCAAGCCTGTCATATGAGGTTCAACGGTGCGTGTACCTAAGTTGCAGCCGCCTGCGAATGGTAATTTGAATTCTTTGTATTGGTGCAATAGGGGGCCAAGCAACATAATTACAGTGCGAGTGCGTTTGGCGGCTTCGACGTCGATATTATCGAGTTTTAGACGGGCAGGCGGGATAATCTCAAGGTCGTTTTTGTCGTTTAGCCAGCGGACTTTAACGCCGATGCTTTGCAGAACTTCAATAATACGATTAACTTCTTCGATTCGTGCCACGCGACGGATGATGGTTGTGCCGTGGTTTAATAGGCTGGCACAGAGCAGTCCAACAGCGGCGTTTTTGCTGGTTTTGACCTCAATTTCGCCCGATAATTTTTTGCCACCATTGATACGAAAATTGATTTTTCCAGATTGGTTTAAAGTGACAAGTTCGCTTGACAAAACCTCACTGATACGGGCCAACATCTCAAGGCTGATATTTTGACCACCTTTTTCGATGCGATTTATGGCGCTTTGGCTGGTATTTAAGGCTTCGGCAAGTTGTGCCTGAGTTAGGCCTCGTGATTGTCTGGTCTCTTGAATTAATGCTCCGATTTTGACTTTATAATCGCTTGTTTTCATATAATAAATAATATATCAATTATGATATATAAGTCAAGGCAAAGGTAGTAGGTAGTAGGTAGTAGGTAGTAGGTAGTAGGCTCATTCATAATGGTATTTCCCATTTCCCATTTCCCATCTACCATCTACCATCTACCATCTACCATCTACTATCTACTATCTACTATCTACTACCTACTAACTGCTGTATAATTTTAAGTAATAGATTAGGAGGGTCAGGTGATGAAAGATGAAAAGATAGCGGCTTGTATTGCTGGTGAAGAAAACAGACAACGGGACGGCTTGGAATTAATTCCAAGTGAAAACTATGTCAGTCGGGACGTTTTGACGGCTCTTGGTAGTGTCTTTACAAACAAATATTCCGAAGGTTATCCTGGCAAACGATATTATGGTGGTCAGGAATTTACTGATCAGGTTGAACAATTGGCGATTGATCGCGCAAAACAGTTGTTTAAGGCCGATCATGCTAATGTGCAACCACATTCAGGTGCACCAGCCAACGAGGCTGTTTATAGCGCCTGGTTGGAGCCTGGCGACACGGTACTAGCAATGGACCTAAGTCATGGCGGACACCTCACACACGGGGCGCCAGTGACCCGTAGTGCTCATTTGTATAACTTTATCCGATACAAGATGAAAGATGTTTCAACAGGCGAGATTGACTATGATAATTTGCGCGAACTAGCATTAAAACATAAACCTAAAATTATCTTGGCTGGATTTAGTGCATACCCAAGGGAACTGGACTACGCTAAATTTGCTGCAATTGGGAATGAAGTCGGCGCGCTGTTGATGGCCGATATGGCGCACATTGCTGGTCTAATCGCTGGTGGTGTAGCCAAGAACCCATTTGATTATGGTTTTCATGTTATTACGACTACAACACATAAGACTTTGCGTGGGCCAAGAGGTGGAATGATTTTGTCGATGGGTAAGGTAGGTAACCCTTTGAAGGCGCCTGAAAAGACTTTGGAAAATATTCCAACCTTAATCGATAGGTCAATCTTTCCTGGTATGCAGGGCGGTCCACATATGCATTCGATTGCTGCCAAGGCGGTGGCTTTTAATGAAGCCTTGCAACCTGAATTTAAGCAATACGCTCAGCAAATTGTGGATAACGCCTCAACCTTGGCCGACGAAATGCAAAAGCAAGGCTTTCAGCTGGTTACAGGTGGTACTAGCAATCACTTAATTCTGGCCGATGTATATAAAAGCTTCGGGTTGGACGGTAAGGTGGTTGAAAAGGCACTGGATGCGATTGGGCTGACATTAAACGCTAATGCCATTGCTGATGATACTTTGCCTCCATTTAGGCCAAGTGGTATCAGATTGGGCACGCCAGCGATTACAACGCGAGGTTTAAAACAAAATCATATGGCGCAAATTGCTGTTTGGATGAAACAGGCGATTGACAACCGCGACAATCCGACTGAACTGACTAAGTTGAAGCTAGAAGTTACAAAATTCGCACGAACATTTCCACTACCAAGTGATAAATAATTTATCAGGCATAAAAAAATACCCATCGGATTCCGATGGGTATTTAGTTTAGTAAGTTGTATTACTATGATGCAGGAACTGCGAAGTTTGTAGGTACAGCTTGGCCGTAGACTCCGTAAGCAATAGTATTAGTTGCATTGGTGTTGTAATCCCAGTAAGTTATTCTTCCACCAGCAGCGTTACCAGTGTTTAGACATGGCAATGTTGCAACAACTGCTGTAGCACATTCGTACTTAACAGCAACTGTACCATTGGCTACAGTTGGGTTAACGAGTAATACGTTAGATTGCAGGACTAGAGGTAGTTTTGCACTAGCTGCAGTGTTGGCATTGATAGCTGCTGCTGTTGCTGGATATGCACCAGTTTCAGTTCGGATAGCTTGCGCAACAGCAATTGTTGCTTCAGCCAGACCAACCTTGTAACATCCAACTGGGTTTGATCCTGAAGTTGGGTAGTTACCGCTGGTATAACCAACTGTGCTAGTTACGTTTTCAGCTGGTGTACTTAGTGAGTAGTCCCAATAACCAGCTTTAAGGCCACTGACGACTGAAATATCAGAGAACTTTGTTGGACCAGTTGTTGTACCAGTGGTTCCACAGACAATATAGTCGATTGAATCGTTCGATATGCTTGCTGGCCTATATGCTGACATCAAGACGTTGTTTGATGCTGTAGTGAAGTCTACGCCTGTTGGAGCTGATGAAGCTAAGTAGTACGTAGTAGTAGCAGCAGCACCTGTTAATGATCCCCAACTGATAGGCAAGCTAGTTGTTGGTCCGTCTGTGCTGTAAACGGTGGCTTTTGATGTAACTGCGTTCATTGATGCTATGCCAGCTGCAGTGTTTGCCCTAGCTGTAATACCGGTGTAAGAAACAATCGTGATAGCTGCCAAGATACCGATGACAACGACAACGACCAAAAGCTCTACGATTGTAAAACCGTGGTCTTTTTGTTTACGATTGATATTTTGTAGACTCATATTCGTGTTTGCCCCCTATACTTTTATTATATATTACTAATCTACTACATTCTTTTTGTAAACACAAGCACTATTTACCATTTGCAAACATAATTTAATACCCGCCTATATGGCGGGTATTAAATTATGTTTAACTATTTTGATTAGCTAGCGAATGCTACCATCGAACTATAGTTTGTGCTGTTACCTGCACCCCAGTAAAGAGATGTTATATTTGTGCTAAGTTGCCCAGTACTGTAGTCCCAAAATGTGACACGACCACCAGTTGACTGGTTAGGGCTAGCTACTGTGTATAAGCGGAAGTTCGTTGTTCCGGTAAGTGCTGTTGGATCAACAGTAGCGCTAATGACCGTATTGTTTGGTATACGGGCTGTGCTGGCTAGTGAAGTAAATTCACCTGTTGTTACTGGATATTTAGCGCCTAAATCAGCGTTAATAGCCTCAGCAACTGCAACGACGGCTTGTCCATTTGATACTGCTTTGGCAGCATTTGCCCTAGCTGTAATACCGGTGTAAGAAACAATCGTGATAGCTGCCAAGATACCGATGACAACGACAACGACCAAAAGCTCTACGATTGTAAAACCGTGGTCTTTTTGTTTACGATTGATATTTTGTAGACTCATATTCCTGTATGCCCCCTAATTATGTTTATACACCCAATTTACTATAACTATTATATAAGCACAAGCACAATTTATTATGAACTAGTTATTTTATCTGTTAATAATTTAATACCCGCCAGTACAGGCGGGTATTAAGATAGATTTATCAATCAAGCATTCAATACTAGTTGAAAGCCGTCATAGATCCGGAGTTTGTACTGTTGCCTGCACCCCAGTATAGTGATGTAGCTGCTGTGCTGACTAAACCTGTATTGTAATCCCAGAATACGACTTTACCACCAGTTGAAGGGTTGGTGTTCAAAGCAAATGTCTGGAAGTTTGTTGTACCATTAAGTGCGGTTGGCGCAGTGCTGCCGATGACCGTATTGTTTGGTATACGGGCTGTGCTGGCTAGTGAAGTAAACTCAGCAACAGATACTGGATATTTAGCGGCTGTATCGGCGTTAATAGCTTCAGCTACGCTGACCACAGCTTGTGCATTTGATACTGCTTTGGCAGCATTTGCCCTAGCTGTAATACCGGTGTAAGAAACAATCGTGATAGCTGCCAAGATACCGATGACAACGACAACGACCAAAAGCTCTACGATTGTAAAACCGCGACTTTTTTTAGAATTGATATTTTGTAGACTCATATTCCTGTATGCCCCCTAATTAATTGTTAGTTATATACTTAATTTACTCCACAATCTAGATAAACACAAGCACTATAACATATTTCTTATTTAATAGAATTAAACGTTGATTTTGAAGTTGCCGTACCGACATATAAGAAGTTAGTTGATACTTTATTAGTTGAATAGTCCCAGTATCTAAATCTTCCACCAGTTGCCATGTCAGGTGATGTGCCAACGTAGTCATAACCTAATGTTGTTAGACCATTCGATTCTGTAGGGTCTGAACCTTGGATGATAATCTTTGTAGGTAGTTGAGTTGTTTTACCTTTACTAAAATCTGCAACAGACCCTGGGTATTTAAGAAAATCTGCTGCGAATATTTGTGCGTAGTTTTGGGCTGATTGTGCATTTTTTAGTGATTCAGCTGTGCTGGTGTTTTTTGACGCGCCGTTTAACATTATAAATGCCGTTACTGCTGTGACGACTAGTGCGATAATAATCGCAATTACCCAATATATTACAGAGCCTTGTTCTTTTTGTCTGTGATTGATATTTTGTAGAATCATTTATTTGCCTTTTGTTATGACTGCCTTATTGGTTTACTATACAATTATTTATAAGCACAATCAATATAGCAAATATTTATTGTGCGCCAGAGTTGAAAATAAATTGAACTGCTGCCAGCGGAAGAGCGCTGTTGTATATACGTACGTCATCAATTAGGCCTTTAAAGAAAGCACCTGATCCATCGGCGTAACTGCCGATTCTTGGTGTGCTGAAGTTGCCGTCGCCAGTCATTGATGCACTTGTACCTTTACTGACGCCATCGACGTAAAGTGTCCAGGTGGCATTTGTACCGTCTGAATTTACCACGGCTACTACATTATGCCAACTGGCTGTATCTGCCAGGGCAGTGGTGCCTCCAACTGCTAACCAGCTGCCACCAAAATCGCCAAAAGCAATTCTGCCGTCAGAGTTATAAGCGAAATTATTAGTAGCGGTCGATTTGCCGCCAATTATTGTGTTCCAGCCGCTTGCTGTAGCATCCCGTTTTATCCACGCTGAAATAGTATAACTATTAGCCAGTTTCATGGCTGGTAAACTGATGTAGTTTGTAGTACCGTTCAGGCTGTAAGCACTGTTAACACTGCTGTCTTGACCAGTAGTTGTTGCTGCGCTGACTATTACGCCACTATTGCGATTGCCGCTGGCATCGTTTGCATTACCGTCCAGCGCCCACCAACCAACAAGGTTGTTATTAAGAATATTATTGTTAGCACTTGTGGCACGTATTGTTCCAGATTGACTAATATCGCGTCCAGACACAGTGCCCGAAGCGGCAATAGTAACAACAGCAGTGCTGGATGATTGCAGTGCAGCCAACCTGACATTATCCGACTTATTAGTCGCAGTGGCATTTGAATTATAGTTATATGAAGCTGCGTTGGGTGTAGGGAAATATTTGATACTAAAACCATTTGCCTGAATACCATCAACTAATCTTTCGTCCTTGGCGAGGCAAATCGTACCAGAGGTTGTTGGCGCACAGCTAGGCCATTGCCATGGTTTATCAGCTGCTCCATTTATACAACCCGCAGTCGCATAATTAGGCGGTTCGATAACTCGTCGCCATAATGTATTATTCTTTACGAAATATACTATATTCAGCATAACTGGTGGGTTTTGATTAAAAGAAGTAGTGTTGCAGGCATTTGGTTGGTTAGCCATGTAAAGGATGTTTTGTGAAGATAATAATGGATTACTGGTAGTCGCATAAGAGTTAAGTATTAGCATTGGGCCAGTTGTAGCGTCGGCATTATAAAAGTTGGTTGTGTCATTGTTGTAACCTTGAGGAGATGTCAAGGGTATGTTGTTTGTTGACAAAAAGCCACCACTTAAAGTGATATCCGATTCGATTCGATTTAATGCGTCTTGGACGTTGTAGGCAAGGGCATTAGACGCTCTGGTCGAAAGGACGTCACCAGTCATACTAACGATTGAGCTGATAAATACGCCAATCATTAATACGACAATTGGCGCTATTATAAGCATTTCGACGAGGGTAAAACCTGACAATCGGTCGGCATCTGTCAGATATTTGCATGTTTGTTTAGCTTTATTTATCGGCTTTGTTGTCTTTATCGTATATCCTAGCATCAGTGTTACTCCCTACTTAGTAACTCGAAATGTGTATTGGCTGGTTGAGCCAAAACAAGTACTGCACAGATTTATATAAGCATTTAGTACACCAGCACCAGGACAATTATAGCCACAACCCATAGCAATAGCGTATGCACCACCAGTATCAGAGCTAGAATATATCCTGCCGATGCCCTTAGTTGAATTCCAGGTGCTAGCTCCAAAGATACCAGTTGTAGCTGGTGATATATTAGGCGTCATTGTGCCAGGATTCGTTATAGCTGTCCATTCACGGTTTTCCCACATCATACCATTTATACCAGGTTGATTACCTACGCCACCTGTTAAATAACTTGTCCATTCAGTAAGATTACCAGAAAGATCCCATATAATTTGACCATTTGATAATGTTAAAGTTCGACGCTGTGAGTTACCAACTACCCCATAAAGATTAACGCTAGAATCACCCGAAAAATTACCTGTCAAGTAATAACCGTCACTGTCGTTCGAACTGGTGACTACGGCGTTATTTGGGACAAGATCATTATGACCTGAAAACATATAACCACTACCAACCGTACCTGACGACCAGTTGCTTGGAACGCTTAAGACGTTTTGGGCAATAGTCAGCCACTCGGCCAAAGTAATTAGATGGCATCCCGTACATCCAGCTACGTTGGGTGCATAAGAAATTGATGTGCTTCGATTGACGTCAACCCAAGGCTGAACGCCAGCGGTACTAACCGGTATTGTACTAGTGCCTTGAGCTACAGCAGTAGCATCACTTCGACTTGCTTCATACTTCATAACACAAAAGTCCGATGTGCCATAGGTGGCACTGCCAGGCACATTAATGAATCCAGTTGGACAAGAAGAAGCTGCCGCTGCTGTGCTGTTGGTTGTATAAGTTGCGTTACTGACTGTCTGTTGTGGGGAATTATATTTTATTGTGGCTAATACTTTGGATACATTTGGATTTGACGCGTAAGGGCATGAAATTACGACAGTCATTGTAGCAGTCGATAATCCATCGACAGTAACTGACTGATTAGTCAAAGGGGTTTGAGATGTGCAAGGGATAGTTGTCAATGCTTTGTACTGTTGCAGATAATCGTACGTTGCGTTACTGGCGCGTGCTTGGGCACGAGTGTCACCACCATCTTTCATGATTAAATCGTATAATTGATAGCCTGACATTAAAAAGGCAGCAGCAATAAATAGGGTAACCAGCAGCTCAACTGCTGTAAAACCATTCGACGATTTTGAAATTATTTTCATTGATTTTTTCCTGTTACTAAACATATATTACTTGGTCCAGGGCAATCGGTGGTTGCTGTTTCGAGCTTGTAATAAATATTAAATTTACGGCATTCTTGGGTCTCAGCAGTACATAGTGCGCCACTGTTTTGGATGGGTTGATAGACGTATTGAGAGATGGTTGGCTGAGGGGTAACACCTGCTGTCGTCTGGGTATTATTAGTTGCTGATATAAATGTCTGGGTAGGATCGGTAATGCCAGGTGCGGATAATGATGATGTATCTATGTCTCGAAGTGTTTGTTGCATATAGCTAGCACTGCTGGATGATAAGACTGTCGATGGGTATCTGCCAAGTCCGCTGCCGGTGTCTGACCCAATTTGGTAGTACGTGTCTAGATGTAGGATTATTGTTTCGACATCAGTTTTACGCTCGGCGTCTCGGGCACTAACTTGAGTTCCGCGAAGATTAACGACATTAAGGATTAACAAGGCACCCATAACTACGATGACGACCATCAATTCGATTAGTGTAAATCCACGGCGTTTCATAGTATTAATCATAAACGTTTTATGCCCCAATCGCAAGCTATTTAAATCTCAAGTGGCTCTTGTTCGATTTGAACGCGGAAAGTATCGCGTACTTTCCCAACAATTTCATTACGAGCCATTTCAAGGTCTAGATATGATGTGGCAGATTCATTAACTAATACCAATGCATTATTTTCATAAACACGCATGCCATGAATTAATTGTCCTTTTAGACCACAATTCTCAATCAACCAACCAGCAGGAATTTTGTATGTCCCATCAGCCATTTCATAAAGTGGGATGTTGGGGTTGATCGCTTTTAATCCGTCGATTTGCCATTTATCAACAATAGCGTTTTTAAAAAATGATCCAGTATTTGGTGACGTGGCTGGATTTGGAAGTTTGCTATTGCGAATCTGAATTACAATATCTCGGACGATCTGGCTGGTAAATATGTGCATATTGTGTTCGTCAAAATATTTTTGCAAAGAATCGTAAAATGGTGGTTGCGGTTGGTTTTTAGATAATTTTAAAGTAATAGCCGTAATGATATAACGGCCCTTTGCATCGCTTCGAAAAATACTGTCACGGTAAGTAAAGTTACAATCAGTGGCTGGCAACACACCAAAATTATTAGTCAAACTGTCGTAGGCATCGACTGATACTAATGTATCGGCAATCTCTTGGCCATAAGCTCCTACGTTTTGAACAGGTGTAGCGCCAGCGGTGCCAGGAATACCTGACATGGCTTCGATGCCGCTCAGGCCCATTTCAACCGATCGTTTAACGACTGAATCCCAATTTTCACCTGCGCCAATGTGAATAGTCGTCGAGGTTGAATCATCAGCGATGATTTCGAATCCTGGTATGCGCATACGTGCGACAACGCCATTAAATCCTTCATCGCGGACAATTACATTACTGCCACCACCTAAAATAAATACGGGTAATGACTGCTCTTTGGCGCCGTTATATACATCAGCAACTTCTTGGGGTGTATGGACCTCTGTCATAAAGCGGGCATTGCCGCCTAGTTTCATCGTAATGTAGTTTTTCAGGGGAATGTTAGTGTGAATATCCATATTTAATTATTATAACTTATTTTAGCTATTGGAATTTGGTTATCTGCTATTTGAAGGGTAAATAATTTCACCATTACATCTGTAATTGGTATGTTATAATTAACATTAGTACGCACCCGTAGCTCAGTTGGATAGAGTATCTGGCTTCGAACCAGAGGGTCGTAGGTTCGAGTCCTGCCGGGTGTACCAAAGAATGCAGCTTACTTATCGGTAGGCTGTTTTCTTTTGCAAGGTCCGGTCCGTCCTTACAAAGAGATTTTATTACTATTGTGTTAATAATAAATCTGCTAAAATTAGTTAAATGTCTATTATTAATGCGATTATTTTAGGTCTAGTGCAGGGGATTACGGAATTCTTGCCAATCAGTAGCTCGGGCCATCTGGTGATTGTCAGTCATATTTTAGGTGCTGACAATGCTTTTACATTTGATGTGTTATTGAATTTTGGATCGTTATTGGCGTTAGTTGTTTATTATCGTGTCCGAATTTGGTCAATTATTGTCAGAGTATTTAGTGGCAAAGAATGGTTACTGGTGGCAAAAGTTATCGTCGCTACCGTGCCAGCGGTTCTGTTGGGATTGATACTAAACAGTCAGATCGAACAATTAAACAGCATGATTTGGGTGGTTATTGCGATGTTGGTAGTTATTGGTATCCCAATGGTTGTTATGGGCAAGGTAAACGACAATGCTGACAATCGTGAAATCGAACAGTCGGTTGGCTGGAGATTAGCGGTCAAAACTGGAATCACTCAGTCATTTTCATTAATACCAGGCGTATCACGTTCCGGGATCACGATACTAACTGGGCTACGTAATAATTTAAGTGCCGAAAGGGCAGCCGAATTTAGCTTTTTGTTAGCCATTCCTATAATTGCCGGTGCCAGCCTAAAAACATTAATTTCAAGCGCTGGGATTAACTTTGTAAAGGATAATTTGGTAGCATTTGCGTTCGGCAACATCGTCTGTTTTATATCTGGTATATTGGCGATTAACTTCATGATTAAACTGATTGAAAAACGTGGACTGAAAGATTTTGGTTGGTATCGAGTTATTTTGGCGGTAGTGCTAGCGATTTTGCTGCTGCTGGGAATCATCTAGTTATTTGATAATGCCTATGTTTTTGACGCACAGTATTTTATACTATCAATATAATTAATTAAGGATAAAATGAAAAATCTATTACTTTTAAAAATCAGGTTAAGTTACTACTTCATAATATTATTTGTTATATTCATGACAGTTGAGATATTTGCACCCAGTGTTAAATTCGACAGTGGTGCATTAACGCTGTTTTCAGTTAATTCATTTTTGTATGGATTTTATATCTCGCCGATTTTAACAGCTCAAAAATCAAGGGTAGAGGAGTTGCATAAAATAATTAGGGCTGAAGCCAATGCGATTTTTGCGATGGTTATTAGTTTAGCGAAGTTGCCACAATCACTGCGTGAAAGTATCAAAGATATGTTTATTGATTATCTAAAAACTTCTGTCAAACAACACCGTCCAGGCGAAGGCGAGGATAAGTACGAAGCAATAATTGCGTATTGTATTAGCTATCGAGGTGAATACAAAGAAGAGATTGATAAATTATTAGATAAAGTTGTCGCTAACCAATTGAATCGTACTAATTTTGCCATGCAGATGAGCAACAAAGTTTTTAGTAATGAATGGATGATCATCACGATGTTATTTACTGTAACTTTGTCCTTTGTTTTGTTGATGAATACTAGTGGTATATTTATTTACAAGGTATTGGCTGCGTTGCTTTGCACTAGTCTCAGCATGTTGATCGTCATTCTGGTTAAAATGTCGACTTTGACTCACAAAAAAGCCAAACAAATTTGGAATCCTTTCAAGAAACTAACTGAAACACGTTTTTATCGAATAGATTAGTTTGAAACAAAAATAAGCAGCTTGCCATCTTGTATCAACAGAGGTAATAGTGTACAATCAGTTTTTGTAAATAGGCCAGTAACTCAGCTGCCTGTCCGAGGCGCTTGTCGCCGAGTAAGATTATAAATAAGCACCAGGTGCTCTAACCTTATTCTCAAACAAGTGTATTGGTAAAATTTGAGTATGTATTTTTAATTTATTATGGGCCAGTAGCTCAGCTGGTTAGAGCACCTGCCTCTTAAGTAGGTTGTCCGGGGTTCAATTCCCCGCTGGCCCTCCAAAATAAAATAATCTATCCATAGGATAGGTTATTTTATTTTGGAATGTAGCCAGCGGGAAATTGAACCCCGGACTTTTTGCGAAGCAAAAATAGTCGAGGGGTCGCGTAGCGTAGTGAAATAAAAATGTGTTTACATATTTTTATGAACAAGCGGAGGAGCGAAGCGATATTCCCTCCTGCTCATTATAATTTTTCAACTTCAGCCTAAAAGTGGTATCATTGTATACAGATATTGAATAATAATCTACCGCGAGAGATGAATCAAGAACCAACTATGACTAACAACAAACAATTAGGCGCCAATGGTCGCCAGTTATCTAATCAGCTTGCAAGCGCCAAGGATGTAAAAGTCACCGAACATATTGGCCAATATATCAACATTGCAGGTGTTGGCAGGGAAGTTTCGGTTGCTTATGAACAGTTACGTAATGCCGCTGAATACACTCAAGAGCATTTGTTAATTCAAAAAGCGATACGTCGTTTTTATGTCCGTAATCTGTCTTTTCAAAATAATCATTTATCCAGCCGTTCAGTTGCCGAAGAGTTAATTATTGAGTTGATTCAATCAGGATATGTCGAAAATAACACCTTACCAGTCGAAATTATTGATGATTTAGGTGCAGTTATTCAAAAACATTATGATAATTTTTGGAAGTTAAAGGTTTCGGGCATCAAACCAGGCCTCGATCAAGATTGGACTTTGGACTTACTGTCTGTTGCTAGTGAAAAGTTTGTTACCGATAATATAGTTCAGGGCATATTTGCACAGTTTACCTATCGCCATTATTTAGCAATTTTGAATAAAGATTCATTTATTGTTGATAAGTCAGAAGAAGCTAATTTCGAGGCGAGTCTGTATGTAGCTATCTATAAATCACTCTTTAAAACAGATTTATCTAGTGTACGCTTTGAAATGCAGAAATTATATAACGTGTCTGACGAAAGTATTAATGATTACGCCCAATTTCACCAAAATATTGATACTATCTATGCGTCTGAACTAACAGATAAGATTACCAGATATATTGATAAATATGGTGCACCGCTACGTGTCCTTAAAAATATGGTTCAAGAGAATGAAAATATTGTTGATTTATTAAGCAATAGTGATCGTTTTTACTCGGCTTACTCTGTTCAAATTGAGCGCGAATACAATCAATCAAAGTCCAAGTTAAATCGCGGCTTAGTTAAAAGCATTGTCTTCTTGTTGATTACAAAAAGCCTTATCGGTGTAGGTATTGAAGTTCCATATGATATGTATACTGTTCACAGAGTTGACTATTTACCATTAGTGATTAATTTGCTAACGCCGGTTGTTTATATCGCTTTATTGCGTCTTGGTTTGAAAATGCCAGGCAAGGATAACACGCGTGCTATGCAACAATACGCCGAAAATATGCTTTATGGCGATCAAACTCAAGTTAATTTGTACCCTATCGTTAAAAAACACAGCTACCCAATTGGTTTCAAGATTGCCTATGCTCTGATGTTTTTGATAGTATTCTGGCTGGCCACAGACTTATTAATGAAGGCTGGATTTAATATTGTTCAGGGCGGGATCTTCTTTATCTTCTTTGCAACGGCTAACTTTTTGGGCTTTAGGTTGTCAAGAATCGTTCGAGAGCTAGAACTTATCACTGCTAAATCAGGTTTTTTGGCGACAATCAGGGACTTTATTTACATGCCATTTATTTTATTGGGACAATGGTTGTCAGATAAATACAGTAAAATTAATATTGTTGCCTTGGTCCTGGATACGATTATTGAACTACCATTAAAGACAGTTTTGCGACTAATCCGTCAGTGGACTGATTTTATTAACGAGAAAAAAGACCAAATTTAATCGTCTGACTAAAAAAATAAGCCGAGTATATCTCGGCTTATTTAATTTAGCAGTCTACTAAAAGTCGCTAGCTGTGTCCTGTGACACTGCCTTAGTATTGTCAATCTCGGCTTGCCATACCCAGTTATCGATTTCAGGTGTATCGATACCGTTTATCTTGATGTACTCAATATTATCGGCCAGTTTTTGGCGATACTTATCGATAATGGCTTGACCATCTGCATCGCTGATGCGACCAGATTCGATTAATCTGCTAAAGATAGCAATTATCAAGTCGTAACGACTGGTTTTGTTGCGAGCGTGCATATCGAATGGTGTTGTAGTGCTGCCTTGTTCGATATAGCCGCGAACGTCAAAGCGACTGGCATCATTGATGTATTTAAACAAGATGGCTTCGAGTGTTTCAGGATAGCCATGGAAGTTACAAATGACAGGTTTATCAGTTGTGAATTGGTTGTTAAATTCTTCTTCGCTGATACAATTTTGAGCTTGACCGAATCCACGTCCAGTAATCGAACTAATATTAACGCAACGCAGGCGAATATCAGGCCATTCACGTTTAGCTAAATCGATTGCTGCCATGACTTCTTTGGTTGGATAGTCACCGATACCAGCCAAAACAACATCTGGATTGTTATCACTGGCAAATTCCCAAGTTGTAATACCGGTTTTTAACTGTTGACGAGCTAAATCAGGAGTTAACCAACGAGGTTCTTGAGTTTTACCAGCCACAACGACGTTAATTTGACGTGTTGAACTAAGTACTTTTTCCATAACGACTAATGTCGTATTGCCATCGGCAGGGAAGTAAACGTCAACGAAATTACCATGACGACGCAAAACATCATCAATAAAGCCAGGGTTTTGGTGGCTAAAGCCATTGTGATCTTGGCGCCAACCCGAACTGGTCAATATGTAATTTAGAGATGGGAACAATCCGCGCCATTCGTAATTCATCGAGTGTTTCAAAAATTTAGCGTATTGGTCGGTCATACTAGATACCACTTGGATAAAGGCCTCATAACTGGCAAATACCGAGTGACGACCAGTTAACGTGTAGCCTTGGGCCAAGCCTTGCAAGTTATGTTCGCTGAGCATTTCCATGACACGTCCGTCTTGTGACAAATCTTTGTCCCAAGGTTTGATTGGCCACATCCAAGCTCTTGATGTAGCGCCAAAAACGCCGTCAAGTTTATTAGAATAGGTTTCGTCTGGTGACATCATGCGGAAATTGTGGTTTTCTTCGTTTAACCTAAAGACTTCCTTTAGGTATAGTCCAGTGCGAATCATGCTGCTGGACCCGATTGTACCTGGTACTTCGGCGTCTTCGGAGAATTGTTCGGCAGATGGTAGTTTCAAGGGTTTGTAAACAGCGTCGCCACCATGAGCATGAGGGCTCATACCCATTCGCTGGTGTTTTTCAGGCACGATGTTATTAACAAAGTCACCAAAACCTGTTTCACGGTCAAATAATTCATTAATTTTGTATGATCCCAACCAGTCTTGCAACATTTGCAATTGTTCAGGATCGGTTTTGGCTTCCATTAATACAACTTGGTGAGATAAACAGTTGCCTTCAACTTTGTTGCCGTTTAATTCTTTGACGCCAGACATGCCTTTTTCGGTTCGCATGATAATCATTGGCATATGTGGTGCAATTAGGTTTTCGGTCGATTCTTTGATTCGCCAAATTTCTTGGTGAGCCCATTCCAAGGCTTCTTCCATTTGTTGGTCCAGATTATCACCGCTAACAAAGCGTGGTTGGTATCCGTAACCTGTAAATAGAGCAATTAATTCTTCATCACTCATGCGGCCAAAAATTGTTGGAGCCGAAATTTTATAACCATTTAAGTGTAAAATTGGCAAAACTGTACCATTGGTTTTTGGATTGACCAGTTTATTCAAATGCCAAGAAGCGGCTGCTGGACCAGTTTCGGCCTCACCATCGCCAACTAAACAGGCGACAATCATATTAGGATTGTCCAAGACTGCACCATAAGAGGTCGCCAGGGCATAACCTAATTCGCCACCTTCCAAAATTACGCCAGGTGTGCCTGGATTAGAGTGACTTGGAAAGCCATATGGCCAGCTGAAGTTGCGACAAATATAGCCGATACCTTCGTAAGTATGAGTTGCCTCGGGATAAAATTCTTGCAAAGTGCCTTCCAAAAACAGGTTTGCTTGCAAGGCTGGAAAGGCATGGCCAGGCCCTAAGACAAACATCATTTCTTGACCGTATTTTTTGATCAATTTATTCAAATGGGCATAAATCAAGTTAACGCCAGGGCCCGAACCCCAGTGACCAAGTAATCTCGGTTTGATATCGTCAGCCGTCAAAGGCCTTTCTAGCAAAAAGTTATCTTGTAAAAATATTTGCGCCGCTGTTAAATAATTTGTAACCCGTCGAAACTTTTCGAAATCTGATATATTGTTATTCATAGTTATGCTTATTGTAGCGTAGTAATTGTTGTTTGTAAAACCGCTAATGCTACAATTTATCACCGTAATTTGCTAAGATATAAATAGTGAATCCCGTTAGAACTATATTCCATAATTATGTCCCCCAAATGCCTTTGCGAATTCGACGGTTGGTTGATAGTATAGAAAAAATTAGTAGTGAGTTATAACGGTATGAAAATATTAGACGGATTAGAATTAGCAGGATACATAAAAGAGCGCCAAGCAAAACAAGTTCGGGCGCTTCGTCAATCATGGCGTGTTATTCCGCGTTTAGCGATTGTTAGAACTGGCGATAACCCAGTAATTGATACTTATGTTCGATTGAAAAAAATATATGGTCAAGATATCGCGGTTGAAGTCGATGTTTATCAGCCGACCGGCACAGAACTTTTGAATCAGATAAATCTGTTAAATAATGATGAAAACGTTCACGGAATTATTGTTCAATTGCCTTTGGAAGATACTGAAATGACTGAACCGGCTGTTAATACTGTGGCGCCTGAAAAAGATGTTGATGGTTTGGGTGAAAAACCTGATTTCGTACCAGCAACAGCGATGGCAATTGATTGGTTGTTGGCTGGTTATAACGTTGAACTGAAAAATAAAAAGATTGCTATTGTTGGCAAAGGTCGTCTAGTTGGCGCACCACTGGCAAAATTATGGCAGAGTTCGGGATTTGATGTCACTATTTATGGCAAACAAACAACTGATTTAAAATCAGCCACTTTGGGCTCGGATGTGATTGTTACTGCGACTGGCGTGCCTAGTTTAATAACCAGTGATATGATTAGCAAAAATGCCGTTGTTGTTGACGCTGGTACTGCTGCTGAACACGGCAAAATTGTTGGTGATTTAGCATCTGATGTTCGTGACCGTCAAGATCTGACAATTACGCCAATCAAAGGCGGCGTTGGTCCACTAACTGTAACTGCATTATTTGACAACGTTATACGTTCCGCCCGTCGCATAGCCGACCTCAAAGGCCAACAAGATATCTAGCACAAAATAACACTTCTCGAGCACAACACTTCTCGAGCACCGACCTTGAGAAGTGTTATTTTGTGCATGTTTGTTATAAGTGATATTTTGTTGTATATTTTAAGTATGCCTTCAAGAAATATTAAGAAAGTGCAATTACCCGAGTCGTTTTATCACGTTTACGCTCGGGGCAGTAACAAACAAAAAGTATTTATCGATAACAGTGATTACGCATATTTTATTCATCTAATTAATCGTTATTTATCAAAACATTTAGAAATTAGTGAAAATGGTGAAGTATATCCGAATTTTATCGGTAAGGTTGAAATTGTAGCGTACTGTTTAATGAAAAATCACTTTCATCTGTTGATATATCAGGTTGATACTCCATTCATGGAAAAGTTTATGCGTAGTATGATGACTAGCTATGGGGTATATTTTAACTTGAAATATAAACGAACTGGTCCTGTTTTTGAAAGTAGATACAAAGCTGTGCTTGTAGACAATGAAAAATACCTGCAACATATAACAAGGTATATTCATCTTAATCCTAGATACTGGGAACAATATAAATATTCAAGTCTCAAATATTATTTACACGGTAATGAACCGCATTGGTTAGTAAATGGAAAGATATTAGATCTATTTACTTCACGACAAGATTATGTCGATTTTATATCCGACTATAATGAGACGAATGACGACTCTGATGCGCTAAAAGGCCTGTTGGCAGATAAGTAAAAAAAGATGCACAAAATAACACTTCTCAGGGTCGGTGCTCTAACAGAGGGGAATTGTTGCACGTATTTAATAAACGTAAGTTGGGGTAATTGCGATAAGATATCTAGGCGAGGCTAAGGGCTTCTTTGACACGGGTGACGACTTGGCGTGGGGTCAGGTTGGCTTTGACGATATAACTGTGGATCCCTAAGGAACGAAGTTGTTTTGGTGATTCTTCTTCGCCAAGGTTAGTTAAAATAATGACAGGAATGTCTTTACCCCAACTGTGTTTACGGATAATTTCGAGGGCTTCGACGCCGTCCATTTCAGGCATTTGTAAATCAAGTAAAATAATGTCAGGCAAAAAGGCTTCAACCAAGGCTACGCCACGTTTGCCATTATTGGCAAGTTGGACTTCAAAACCGTCCGCTTCAAATTTCATGCGGTACATTTGGCTAATAACTGCGTCATCTTCAACAATTGCTATTTTAGTCATCTCTTTGATGTTACAATATTCTATAGTTAATTACCATAGGCTTTATTAAAAATCAGTTAAGAAAAAGTGGAGAAAAAAATGCCGAATTTGAAACAAAAACTAATTAAATTTAATCAATTAGTTGAGCCAGTAATTGATGAGTTGCTAACCTGTGATGTTGAAGCAAGAAACATCGAAGTAGCTTTGCACCAGATAAAATCCGGTGGTAAAAGAATTAGGCCAGCGCTGGTAATTATCAGTGGTCAAATATTTGGCTGTAAGGTTGACGATTTGCTTTATCCAGCTGCCGCAATCGAAATCTTACATAATTCAACACTGATTGTAGATGATATTATTGATCATTCATTGTTACGCAGGGATGTACCAACAACTTGGAACAAATATGGCAAATCAATTGCACAATGTACGTCATTTATGTATATAGCGTCGGTTTTTGCTGGGCTGAGTCACGCTAATAATTCGCCTAAATTAATTGATCTGTACAGCAATACATTAAAAGTAATTATTGACGGCGAGATAAAGGATATATTGTTTGAACGATCGGGTCGAGATGATGAAAACTTTGTCGTTGAAAATAGATATAAAGTAGTTACAAAATCTGATTATTTAGAAATGATTGGTCAAAAAACAGCAGTGTTACTGCAGGCCTGTTGTCAGGCCGGTGCGATATGTGCTGGCGCCAGTGATGCGCATATAAAAGCAGTTGGCGAATTTGGATTTAATTTGGGAATGGCTTTTCAAATTCGTGATGATATATTAGATATTTTTGGTGATGAAAAAGAATTTGGCAAAAAAATAGGTAAAGACATCATTGAAAAAAAGATGGGCAACTATGTGATTTTGTCAGCAATTAAAAGGTTAGACGATAAAGATAAATCGAAGATTATGAGATTGTTGGAGAGTCAATCAGTCATTACTGATCAGGATGTGATGGCCGTCACGAAACTAATTAAAAAGACTGATGCGTACGATGATGCCGAGGTTCTAGCTGGCATGTATATCGATAACGCCTTAAAAACACTCGACAAGCTACCGCAAAATGAATCCAATACAGAACTTCGTGAAATTGCGCATTTTGTTATTGAAAGAAATAGATAATAGCATTTTTAAATATATATAAAAATGTTAATATAAATACATATGACGGTGGGGGCTGTAATAAAAAAACAAAATGATTTCAGTAGGATGTTAACTAGAATTTGGAATGAGTTTGTTTACGGTGGGCATTTTCATTCTATTGGAGTCGCCTGTTTAGTACTTTCATCTTCTATCGTTATCGGTAGTCCTGCACCGTTTTCATTGTTTGTAATTATATATGCAGGGGTACAATCAGGATATTTATATAATCGATACATAGAATATGAAATTGATATGGAGACTAACCCAGACAGAACAAAGCACATAGGCCGATATCTTAATAATATCCCAACTATTATAGTGACCTTAACTGCGCTAATAATCTTTCTATTTATTAGATATGGAAATGTCTTGAGCCTATTGTATGGGTTGATTTTGTTTATAGTCGGATTAGCGTATAGTCTATTTATTAAAAAAATAACGCAAAAAATTATTGGTTTAAAAAACTATTTTGTAGCACTATCATTCTCTAGTCTTTTGCTTCTATATGCAATATATACAAACCATATCCTAAGCGTCTCATTGTGGATAATGCTAATTGTAATATTAATTAGGGTATTTAGTAACACGATATTTTTTGACTTAAAAGATATAAAAAGCGATATGAAAGAAGGCTTAAAGACCATTCCTGTATTATTGGGTAAAAAGAAGAGCTATATAATGCTCTATGTGCTTAATGTGTTGTCTTTATTGCCGATAATAATTGGAATCATTTGTAATATCATTCCGATTTATTCTAGCTCTCTCTTACTTCTTGCACTCTATGTTGTCTATTATTTAAATTTAGCAAGGAAGAGCAATAACAATATAGCTGAAATTTCATATATATACGCTGATGGTGAGTATATAGTCTGGCTATTACTAGTAGGAGGCTCGAGTTTATTGGTATGAATGTGTTTTTAGTCGAAGGTATTATGTTAATTGTAACGATAGTCATCGGACTAGTTGTTGCATATTTGGTATATCTATCTAACTCAAAATCGAAAGTAAATAGAATATTTTTACTAATGACTTTATTCTCGCTTGCTTGGATATCGTTTTCGTTTTTTGGTAGTGTAATTAAAATTGATTCGTTAGCGTTAATCATGAAAAGATTAAATTATGCGTTCTTGCCACCGTTTTTTGTGACAGCGTATCTATTTTCTGTGTATTTTCCTAATGAATTTAGTCGCAAAAAAATAGTAGAAATAATTATGGAGCTAATTGGCATTATTAGTTTTGTGATTGCTATCGCCACACCACTCGTTGTAGATAGCGTTAAAATAGAGGAATCAAGTAATGTTATTGTTGGTGGAAAAATGTATGACTTACTAAATATTGTTTTGTCTATAATTACCGTAATAATCATATCTAATCTTGTAAGAAAATATTTTACTGTTGATAGAAAGAGTAAAAAACAGGTTATTTTCGTAATAGTTGGCGCTGTACTTTATGCGCTATTTAATGTAATTTTTAATGTGGTCTTACCTTCAATCAACGCTGCATATTATAAGTATGATTCATTTGGCGATTTTTCATTTATCCTTTTTCTTCTTTTGACATCATACGCCATTATAAGGCACCATTTATTTGACGTTAAACTTGCCATAGTCCGCAGTGTTACCTATGTATTTGTTCTAGTCAGCCTTGCATGTTTGTACTTGGATATAGTCTTCATTATATCAGGTATATTTGATCGTGAATTGGCTAGTCCTGGGCAGATTGCTACTGGTGTTGTAACTAGCTTGATTCTGGCTTTCGTTTTTCAGCCTTTAAAACGCTTCTTTGATAAGGTTACTAACAAAATATTTTACAAAGATAATTACAATACTGATGATTTTTTTACGCGGGTTAATGAATCGCTGACGTCTACGACTGATTTGCGAAATTTGCTGGAACAGATTGCGCACGAGATAGGCAATACGCTAAAAAGTGAACAGACTTTCTTTTATATTAATACCGATAATGATCATTACGTTTCGGCTGGTACGCAACATCACCGTCAATTGCCAAAGGCTGATGCTGAAAAGTTGGGTGAACTTTGCGGAAAAAGTGGTGATATTGTGATTGCATCGATGCTAGAGCCAGAAGATGAAGTTAGGCGATTATTATTAAGCCATAGGATTGAATTAATATTACCATTGGTTGAATCTAATAAAATAATTGGCTATTTGTGTTTAGGCGACCACCGCAGTAATTCAGGCTATACCAATCGTGACGTCAAAGCGTTAAATGCGGTTTCAGACGAGATAGCTATTGCTATTCAAAATGCTTTGGCGGTTCAAGAAATTCGCGAATTTAACTCGACATTGCAACAGCGCATTGAAAACGCCACCAAAGAACTTCGATCAAGCAACTCGGCACTGCGACATTTGGATAAAACCAAAGACGAATTCGTTGGTATGGCGTCTCACCAATTGCGTACGCCATTAACCAGTGTCAAAGGTTATATCAGCATGGTTTTGGAGGGAGATGCCGGTAAAGTATCTGACATGCAACGCAAGTTTTTGGAAGAGGCATTTATGAGCAGCGAACGCATGGTTCGTTTGATTGACGACTTTTTGAATGTATCAAGAATCCAGAACGGCAAGTTTATTATCGACAAACACGAAGTTGATTTGTCTAAGGTTGTTGAGCAAGAAATCGATAGTTTGACGCCAAGTGCCAAGATGCGAAATATGAAGTTTGTCTATGATACGCCAACCGATATTCCTGCTGTTAGTGTTGACGAAGGAAAACTGCGTCAGGTTATTATGAATTTTGCTGATAATGCGTTATATTATTCGCACGATAACACCAAGATTGTAATCAATTTGTCGGTGCAAGATAAAGATATCGTTTTTACTGTTAAAGATACTGGTATTGGTATACCGCTTAGCGAACAAGGTCAATTATTTACGAAGTTTTATCGTGCCAGCAATGCTCGCAAACAGCGTCCTGACGGTACTGGCGTCGGATTGTACTTGGCGAAAAAAATTATTGATGCCCATGGTGGCAAGGTGATATTTTTGTCAATCGAAGGTAAGGGCAGTATGTTTGGTTTTCGTATACCAATTGATCAATCGGTTGAATCAACCACCGCTAGCTAATTTGACGATTTGAGCGATTATTATAATGACAAAGACGGCGATACCGGCTGTTATTAAAATTGGTTTTAGCCTGGTTTTGTTGTCAAACCACCATTGAGCTGGCTTGGATCGGTTGACGGCTGAAATTCTAGTTATTACTGGTTTAGTGATAGCCGCGTCGACGCCAGTATATTGTTTGTTGCGTTTCTTTTTATTCTTACTCATGAAATTGATTATATCAAAAACTACCCCGCCATAACAGCGGGGTAGTAATTTGGTCTGAATCGCTTCAGAAAGTGTGAGCGGTCAGACTCGTCTTATCGGTTCAAAGATTTACGGCGGCTAGCTAGGTAATAACCAATGCTTGCAACCATTGCACCAAGACCCAATATCGATAGGATGTCCTCGGTAGGACCAGTGTGAGGTAGTTCTGGAGGTGTTACAGGGTTGCAACGTACGTCGCCCTCAGGAATACCTGGTTTACACTCTTTTGGTGGCTGTACGCAAGTTTTTGTTACAGTGACAGTTGCAGTGTCTTCAGACGATACACTATTTACTGTTCCTTTTGCTTTATTTACGAGCGAGTTTGTGCCGCATGCGTACTCGCTAATTGGCGTGTCAGCTTTGGCTGAGAATTGTAGGTAAGCAGTTGATCCAGGTCGGTAACTACCAATATTTATACCAATTCCAGGTAGGTTATCACTTACTGTTTTCCAGTCTGGGAAGTTGGTGTTTTTTAGTTTCGTTGAGCCAGTGACGTATGTCATATGAGCTGGCAATGTGTCATTTATTGTCACATTATATTCGTTAGTATCGCTGCTGGTGTTGGTGTATTGTACTTGGTACTCAACTGTATCACCAGGATTAATAGCGATTGATTCTTTCCAGTCTGACGTGCCAGCTAGACGAACTTGCTTGTCAATCTTTAGACTAATGTCTTTGGTAAACTGAGGTGTAACGTCGAACATTACAAATCCATCATATTGCAAACAACCAGGTATCTTGCCGTCTAATTTGTCGTATCCAAGTAATGTACCAGGACTCTTAAACAGATCAGTTGATAAAGCAGTACCGTTTGCACCAAAGTAATTGTTGTAATACTTTGCGCTGTCGCTTGTATATACTAAGCTAAATTCATCATTGCTTGTGAACGTTGCGTTGTCATATATGTTAGTTGGCGTGGCATTGCTAGAATCTATGTAGCCTTCGATATTAGCGCTTTTTGTTGGGCTAGTAGGCATACTGATGAATGCAGTTACATTTTCGGCTACAAGATTTAGATTGGCTGCTGCGTTATTGTGCACATACATTCTGACGGTGTATTTTTTGCCTTTTTCGACTGTTACATCGTCAGACCAACTTGAAGTGCTGCCTGATTCTCTGATGCCAACGAAGTTTCGTTCGTCGCCAACATTTGGGTTGTTGGTAATTGAGTTGAATGTCACATGATCGGACGGAGCTTCCATGGTGTAAGTAGGGCGATTTGGCCCCCAGGCAAAAAGCATTGCTGGGATTAATATAGCTGATACTAGTGATGCAATTATGATTTTTAGCTTCTTCATATATTTATCTCCTATAAACTTTTTCATTAATTTAATCCCGCGCCACCTTCGTTAGGTAGGGTTTTAGGTGCTGTTACTTTTTCACACTTAGTCTTATCTTTGTTTAGCTCTTCGCCATCTTTACATTTTGGAATGTTATTGCCTTCAAATTGTCCAAGACCGGTGTTTGCTGCGCTACCCGGCACAACAGTATTTGCTGATGATTGGCTGGCATCTTTTTTCTTTAAACATTTACCATCTACTTCGGTATATCCACTAGGAACGTTTTTTTGATTGCCATCAATATTTGAACAAACGTCTATTGTTTTTTCCTTCTTTTTCTTTTCTTCCGTACAAACGCCATCTTTTTCAGTAAAGTTATTAGGGACTTTAGGTTGGATGCCGGCTATATTATTACAAGCATCAAAAGGAGGAGGGGTTTTAGTTTCGAGTGGTCTGCCAAGGTTGTCGCACTCTTCTTCAATTGTAAATTCATTTTTGCCTAAAACGATTGCCTTGTTGCTTGTTTCAGAACCAACAGATTTACCAGTTGTTGGCCAGAATATTTTGCCATTAATACCACCAATAATTTGGCTACTTGAAACCGTCATCTTACCACTAAGTGGTTTTATGCTAATTTTGCGGCTTGTATCAAGTGCATGTTGGCACATTTTTCGACCAAGTTCAGTCACGCGTTTATCTTTGTCAAATATTTCGCCTGTCTTAAAGTTAGGGTCTGTTTTTTCGCCGCTGACTTTATCTAACGCAATATTAATTTGTCTAAGCTCTTCAGGAACGTGTTTATACGTAACGCCTAGGGTTTTTTCGAATGCTTTATGCGCTTGCTCTTCATTAGTAGCCGTAGCTATCTCTTCCGTCTTTTTACCCCAACCGCCTTCTTTACCTAAAACGGCTGAATCTTCTGACCAGTCGCCAGCACAAGGATCGTAAGCTTCGGTATTATTATCATTATGAGTATTGCCGTCATTTCGGTGTTTATATTTATCAATGCCAAAGAGTACGCCTGCGGTTAAACCTATAGCTACGACAGCAATTATTGCATTCTTTCTTGTAAAATTTGGTCGTATTTTTTCGTTATAAAATACAGCTATTGTTGACTCTGACTTAGGTGGCCTAATGTCGTCTATTCTCTTGTTTTCCATAAACACTTCTCCTTTTAATTCCTATAATATTATTCAAAATAGGTTATTGCCTTGAATAGGCTAATTGCGAATCCTCCGCCACCTCTGGTTCTCACGCCAAGAGATAACTTATAACAACAATTTACCACAAAACGTTCAAAATGTCAATGCTTAACATAATAAATATATATTAAGCGCAAGCATTTTATACTTTTTAAAGTGATATATATGTGCATGATATTACAAATCAGATCGTTTCAAATACATGTAGCGCCGTGTCTGATTTGGCCGTAAGGCTAAAAAAGCAGTGGCTACAGCGTTTTAATCAACCGCGAATTTGCCCAAGGGCAACTCTAACGGGACTAACGTCGGAATACAAATAATATGTTAATAATAAACCTCAAGTTACTGGGCGCAACCCCGTGGCTGCGCCCGATGCAACTTCTATTTCATCGCTTTATCGCTTTCTCTGCCAGAACAAGCCTACGCTTGTTTACATTATTTAACCTTGCAATCTCACGGATTGTGAGAAGCGATGAGTTAAAAAATGTTTTCCCCTCGCCCTTACGGGCGTGGCAAAATATAGCGTATGCTTGCTCTTCTTTGTCTGCGCAATTTAATTCCTTCAGGCCTTTTTGAAGCCTGTCGGTAATTGTTTTTTTACGCAGACCATTTTGTTTTGGCTTTTTCGCCATATGCTTTTTTGTTTATTTTATTACTACTTATATTTTTTTGGCCTATCCGCAGGACGCGGGTAGGGATGAAGGTCGTTGTAATTCGACTTTCTTTTTATTCCATGCAGCCAGGCCTTCACTTTGACCCGGATTGCATGTCTTCCCCGTGGTCCGCGTCTTGTTTTTTTGTTCATAAGAACATCTTAGGTTGGATAATACGAACCAAACACGCTAGCGTGGCTAGCCATAGCCGTGATTGTAATGCATAGGGTTTTGTATTTATTTTATCCCAACAAAAGCACTAATGTGTTTTGTCGAGTTAAATTAAGATAAATTTGAAAGGGTTTATTAAAACATACAGTAAGCATTCGCTACATGTATGAAATGATCTGATTTGTTAATTTAACTCTGTTTGTGCGGGTCCTCACACCTAGCACAACTGACACTTATAGTTTAGCACAAAACGGCCAATAAGTCAATGCGCTTACGGTGTTAAAGTGGCTTTTAATGTAAAAAATTAGTATAAGATACATGCCTCTAGTCAAATAGGGCTATTTTTGCTACAATCGTTGGGTATCTTTAATACAGTCTCATATCATTGATATAGAAACAGTTTGCCTCGGAATGAAAAATGGATACATTCATTTTATCTTTCGCTCGGCTTCACGGTTTTATCGTCTAATGGTGAGAACTGCCCAAAATGATTCATACGGTCTCATCGTCTAATGGTTAGGACACCAGGTTTTCATCCTGGCAATCCGGGTTCAATTCCCGGTGAGATCACCAAAATAAAATACTCATCATTTATGATGGGTATTTTATTTTGGTGGCGTCCCGCGGGACTGAACCCGGATTACGAAGCGCAAAGCGCTACGCTAAATCCGGGTTCATGAAGCGACGGGAATAAAAATTAGCTTGCTCATTTTTATGACCGAGCGGAAATAGGGAGGCTTTAGCCGACCGCCTGACCGGCTGAGATCACATTAGGTTCAACACGAATTTTATCGTGACCAATTCCCGGTGAGATCACCAATCAAATAGTGACCGACCCTCGCTGAGACTACTTTTTACTAATTGGCAATTCAAACCAAAATTTACTGCCTTTATCTACAACGCTTTCGACTCCAATTTTACCGCCAAGGTGCGCAACAAGTCGTCGACAGATGGCTAGCCCCAGACCCGTGCCACCGGTAGTACGCTGCAAATAATTATCAACTTGGCTAAACTTATTAAACAGCTTTTCCATAGCCTCTGGCGGTATCCCTATGCCGGTATCAATGACGCTGATGACGACCATGTCGCCCTTATTATCAAGATTAGTGGTGTCTAATTTGACATGAATATTAACACCGCCTTTTTCTGTAAATTTATAGGCGTTAGATAATAAGTTGGTCATAATTCGATCAAAGTGAGCTGGGTCGGTATTTATATATAGTCCACGATTTGTAGGTGAATAGGTTAATTTTAATCCTTTTGTCGTGTACATCAGATTTACTTGATCAATGGCGTGTTTAACAAGATCATCGACTGAGCAGGTTGACAGATTGAGTCCAAGTTTATGGGCTTCGAGTTTTGATAGATCTAGCATATCGCCGACTAATGAAATTAGAGTTTGTGTATTTTCATTAATCCTTGTTAGTACATTTTGCTGTTCGTCGTTTTGAGGTCCAAGTTGTTGTCGTTGTAACAAATTAACATAACCACGGATGACAGTCATTGGGGTTCGCAACTCGTGGCTGGCAACTGAAACGAATTCATCTTTGATTTTGTCAATTTGACGCAATTCGGCGTTACTTTCGCGGATTGCTTCGACTGATAAAGCGTTTTGAATAGCGACGACAAGGCCGTTATCGATCATTGACAGGACTTTGACGTCGCGATTGGTGTAATGAGAGGTTCGATGATCACCCAATAGCAGATAACCCAGTAGTCCGTGGTGCACTAAAGGTAGGATAACTTCAATCTTGTGTTGATCCATCAAACGGCGTAATTCGTTTGATTTTGAATCGGATTCATCCAGTAGTGAGGCTAGGATTATCTGGTCGTTCTTTTTGATTCTTTTTTTATCACTTTTAGTTACTTCAATGTGTTTTGATAATTTTTTAAGTAAGTGAGCTGTTGCATTTTGTATTGCAATGGTTTCGGTCTTGGACAATGGGTTATAATTTTCCGTACCAGCTGTAATGTGGTGTCCGTCATGGGTGCTAATTAGAAAAAAGGCACGCTCACTTTTAAGAGTTGAAGCTATTTCGACGGCAGATTGTTCAAGCAAATGCCGAAGGTTGGTGGTTGATGTTAGAATCTTGTTGAACCTGTCGATAAAGGCATCAGAGTTGTAGTAATCTCGATAGAAGATGCGGTTAGTTAGCTGGTCAAAAAAGCGTTTGATTGGTGGAAAGATAAACAACAAAGCGAAGGTTAACACGATATCCAAAGGTTTTTGCGAAATTAAATTATCGTTTTCGGCGGTAAATAATCTTGAGATTAGAATGACTAATAAGTAATAGACAGCGATTAGTAACCCTAAAGTCAGCGTATAAGCTAATGTGCGGACAGCAGCCAAGCGAATATCAAACAGGTGATAGCGAATGACAGAATAATACAAAGAAATGTCTAGGACGGTCATCGTAAAGTGATGGTAGGGGAATAATTGCCACAAGCCCATCATAGGCATCACCAGGCCAGTTATGATTACAGGTAAAACTGCAATAGTAAAACCTATAATAACAATAAGAGTTTGTTGTCGACGAGTTCTGCTGCTGGTTCGTGAAGCTAGGTAACCTCCGAAAACTGCAATTGCATAAAGGACAGTGACAGTTACTAGGTATAACCACGTTAAAGGTCCGTAAACTATTGACCAGTAGTCAAAGTTAGTGCTAATTTTGACTACGTCACTTACGAATAACGGGCTGGCACTAACAATAAACATAGAAGTAAAGATTAAAGCCGTCCATTTGGCAGTTTTTATATATTTTTGATTATCAGTTAGTTTTGAAACGAACAAAATAAATAGAACTTCCATTACTACGGCAGTTGAGTAACCCAGGTAATTACCTAATAGGCCGATGTTTTTTGGCATGTCGCCTGAGCTCACGAAATCAAAATTACTAATCCATATAACAAGGAAAATACTGAAAGTAGCGTAGTATTTGTTGATTGGGTTTTTGTAGCCACCCTTTAATAGGCTGGTTATACCCAGTAAAAACACCCCAGCCATCGTAATAGAATCAATGATTATAAAGATGTGCATACATAAGCATTATAATACAGAAACTATATTATGACGATATTGTAATTATCGTAAATTTGGTTTTAGTATACCATTGTATCGTCAGAGTAAGTATTTACAGCTGGGTTTTGTCTAGGCTCGCTTTTTGGATGGCTTGCCATAAACTCATCAACTTTGGCGACTAAGTCAGGTCCTTCGTAATCAGATTTGACCAAATATAGGCTGGCGCCGGCTGTAAGGGCTTTTTGTTTGTCGCTTTCTTGACTAAGATTGGACGTGATGATTATTGGCATTGAAAGTGAAGTGTTGGTTGTGAATGCGCTTAATACTTCAAAGCCATTCATTTCAGGCATCATTATGTCTAACAGAATAACATCAGGTTGATATTCAATGGCGTCATTTAACCCATCTAGCCCATTACTGCTGGTTTTTACCTCATAACCACCGGCTTCAAAGGCATATTTGTAGAGTTGCTGTATATCAGAATTATCTTCGATGATCAAGATTTTACGTTTGTTTTCCATGGTAGCAGACTATCTCCTTTGATTTATATTATCTATGATATCGTATTGTTAGTATTATTTTCAACTATTGGCATCGTAAAACAGAATTTACTGCCTACGCCTGGGGTGCTGGTTACCCAAATTGTACCACCAAGTCTTTCAACCATTTGTTTGCAGATTGCTAGGCCAAGGCCTGTGCCACCATATTGTCGTTTAAGATAATTGTCGACTTGAGAGAATTTTTTGAATAAATTGCCAATTGATTCAGGACTGATACCAATGCCTGTATCGGTAACACAGATAGTGGCTAGATGTGTCGTGTTATCAACGCAGCTGGTAATTTTTACACTACCGCCGCTGTCTGTGAATTTATTTGCGTTAGCTAGTAGATTAGTCATTATGTGTTCAAAACTCGATGCGTCGGTTTTTATTTGGACATCAGATCCTTCGTAAGTCAGGCTGATCGATTTGTCGTCGTACAAAATTTTGTTGGTATTGATTGCTTCATTGATTAATACTGCCAAAGAGGCATTAGTTATATGAACGATTGCTTTGTTAGCCTCCATTTTGGACAAATCCAACATATCATTAGTTATGCCAATTAGTGCTTTAGCATTGGTGCCTATTTTGTTAATAATGTCTAATTGTTTTTCATTTAAACTACCGAGTTGTTGACCTTGTAACAGATTAGCGTAGCCATTAATAATAGTCATTGGTGTGCGTAACTCGTGTGACGTTACTGACACAAAATCGTCTTTTTCTTCGTCTATTTTTATCAACATAGCGTTATTTGCAGCTAGCTCTTTGGTGGCGCTGTCGATTTTTTGTTGCATACTGGCAGCGTTGACGTCCTTAATTTCCTGGATAGATAATGCATTTTTGATAGCAATTACTAACCCGCCTGCAGTCGTATCTAGTACTTTTATGTCCCTAGCGGTGTAACGTGACGAAAGGTGTTCGCCCAGGCAAAGAAAACCAATATTTTTTGCTTGAGTCAGCGGTACAATTATTTCAATCTTACATTGACTAATTAAGTTGCGGATTGGGTCGTCTTCTTCTAGTGCCGAGGCGACGATTGTTTGATTATTTTTTGCAAAGTAGGATTGTAGTTGCAGAAAAATTTCATAAGGCATTCGACAATGATCCTTTGTGCCGGCGTTTATGTATTTGTTGCTGTATTTAACACAGATTAGAGCCTGCTCGCTTTTGATAGTTTCGGATACTTCATTAGCGCTACAATCCAATAGCCTTTTCAGGTCGGCAGTATTTTCAGAATATATATGGTTTAATCGGGCGAATAATTCATCGCTGGTGTAATGCCCTCGAAAAAATACTCGGCTGGTCAATTTTTCGAAAAAACTATTGATTGGCTGAAATATGAAAAGAAGGGCTAAAAACAAAACAGTGCTAATTGGGCTTTGATTTATTACAGAATCGTGGTCCAGAAAGAACGCCGAGATGGTTGCGACGGCAACGTAGTAAATGACTATTAAAGTAGACATTGATAACAGGTAGGTTAAAGTATGGACAATTGCCGACCTGATATCAAGTAATTTATAACGGAAGGCGCCGTAATACATATAACCTGACAATAATAATAGCGGCACGGTACTGTAATAAGTCCAAGAATCAGATCCAGTTAAAAGCGGCATAATTAACGCCAAGGTGACAGTGGCTGGCATTGCTAGTGTTATTCCGATACCAACGATATTTAATTGCTGATTCTTGATTCCTTTGGCATGGTTGAGCCCATATATTATCTCGATACCAATGAAAATCAGTACATAAACCATGGCAAGTAAATATAGCCAAACTAGTGGGCCATAGGTTACCGAGTATCCTCCGTAGTTGTTAATCGAAGCCGTAACAGTGCTGTTGATTAGTGGTGTCGCACTTAGGGCGCATATAATCCAAAGTGGCCACAACGACCATTTGATATATTTATTAAAGACTGGAAAGTCAGCAAGTTTACCTACGAATAATAATAAAATAACAAAACAGGCAAGGGCGGCTGCTGTTGAAACGGCATTAATGAATTGCAACAAATCAATAGGTAATTCAACGCGATCACTAAAGTCATAAGCTACTAGCCAAATAGCACTTACAAGGCTAAATAAAAAAAAGTACTGATTAACTGGTTTTTTGTAACCTTTTTTCAATAGACTAGCAGAACCAAGCAATAAAAGGCTAACGCCAATCACTAGGTCTCGTCCATATACTAAATAATCGTTCATTCATAACCATTATATATCTAGTGGCTTTTTTGGCAAAGAAGGAAATTTAATCTGTTTGTGTTAAGATAACTTTATGATAAATGATTTTCAAAAAGAGCTAGATGTTGCGGTTCAAATTGCTAAACAGGCCGGCGAGATTATGTTGCAATATTTTGACAATGATCAAAATGTTAAAAGAAAGCTTGATGATACCTTGGTTACAGTTGCCGATACTACTATTAATAGCTTAGTTATTGAAATGCTGGCTAAAGAATTTCCTGATGATGGTGTGATTGGTGAAGAAGAAAGTAACACTGAATATGGATTGGGACGCAAATGGTTTTGTGATCCGATTGATGGTACAAATGCTTTTGTTTGGGGAATACCAACGGCGATGTTTTCTTTGGGATTGGTGATTGATGGACAGTCACAGGTTGGGGTCGCCTATGACCCATTTTTGGACAGAATGTATACTTCGATAAAGGGACAGGGTAGTTATTGTAATGGCAAAAAATTATCAGTATCGACGGATGCTTTGCGTGATGGATTCGTGGCGATAACGGGGAATATTAAAAGAATTTACGGTGGGCTGCAATCTGTTAAGAATTTGATGAGCGAGAATATTAAACCCGTGGCGTTTAGTGGCGCGGTCTATAAGTCTGTTTTAATTGCGCGCGGTAAATTAGTTGGATATTTGGAGGAATTAGTTAATGCGCATGATATGGCGGCGGTGCAGTTAATTGTCGAAGAAGCTGGCGGTAAAATATCCGGCATCGATGGCAGCAAGCTAGATTATTCCAAGCCGTTTCGCGGTGCAATCGTGTCAAACGGACTTGTCCACGACGAGTTAGTCGAAATTATTAATCGCATCTAGAATAAAATTAACAGATTATGTTACAATACTCGTTATGAAAGTTATCTTTAAACGAACAAAAATACTAGCAACTTTAGGCCCATGCACAACATCACCCGAGATGATTGAAAAGCTGGCACTGGCGGGCGTCAACGGATTCCGATTGAATTTTAGCCACGGATCATACGAAGAGCGTGATCAGCAAATCGCTTGGATTCGCCAAGCAACCGCAAAATCAACTAAACCAGTTGCAATTTTGCAAGATTTGCAAGGTCCAAAAATTCGCTTAGGTATGTTGACTCAGAATACTGACGTCAAAACTGGTGATATTATTACACTGGATTACGCTGCCGAACACGATGGTAAATTAATCGTCCCAATTCAATACAACTTGGCCGAAAAAACTAAACCAGGCGAAACTTTGTACATTTTTGATGGTAAAATTCGCACAACTATTATCGGTAAAGTTAGTGATACTGCAATTACAGTAAAAGTCGAAAATGACGGTACTTTGATGAGCAAAAAAGGTATCAATTTGCCTGATACTGACTTTGGTGGCGATATTTTAACTCCAAAAGATTTGGCTGATATTGAATTTGGTGCCACTCGCGACTTTGACTATGTCGCTTTAAGTTTTGTTCAAAGTGCCGAAGATATTAATAACTTACGTCAATTATTAGTCGCTCAAGGTTCAACCGCGCAAATTATTGCCAAAGTTGAGACTAAAGCTGCAATTGTTGATGCGACTTTGGAAGAAATTGTCAAAGCTAGTGATGGTGTGATGGTTGCCCGTGGTGACTTGGCGGTTGAAGCAGGGGCAGAGATTGTGCCAATTGTTCAACGTCGAATCATTGCATTATGTCGTAAGTATGGAAAACTAAGTATCGTTGCTACACAAATGATGGCCAGTATGGTTAGTGCGCCCGAGCCAACCAGGGCTGAGGTTAGCGACGTTTCAAACGCTGTTGTTCAAGGTGCTGATGCTGTCATGTTGTCAGACGAAACTGCCAACGGTCAATATCCGCTAGAAACTGTAGCAGCTATGAAAAAAGTGATTTTGTACACTCAGGATCATGAGCCTGTTCAGCCAACAACTGAAAAGCAGGCTAATCACAAAAAAACCACAAATGCCATTAGTGTTGCAGCTGTTAAGTTAGCTGAACAATTGGATGCTGTGGCTATTATTGCTGAAACCAGGTCAGGTGCAACGGCGGCTAATATTGCAACTCATCGTCCAAACTTACCTATAATTAGTGTTACTAGTGAATTACGTTCGGCACAGCAATTGTCGTTAAGTTATGCTAATCGCAGTTACTTCCGTCCACTAACTGACAATATGGGGTATGAGATTGCCAAAGAGTTAAAAGACCAGGGCTTATTTGGTTCGGAACCTGCAACGGTAATTATCGTCAGCGGTCGTCAACCTGGCGTTATTGGCGGGACTGACACAATTGAAGTTCGCATTGTTGAATAATTACTAGACGTCAAGTCGTAATTAGAGTAAACTAAAAAAATAAACATAAGTGATATATAATAGGCTGTATAGATGGCAAACGAAAAAAAACTAATAGTGGGCAATTGGAAGATGAACCTCGATATGCACGAGGCTAGTTTGTATTTACATCAGTTGTCAAAATTAGTTAAAGTCCATCGTGATGTTGAAGTTGTTTTGGCGCCTTCAATGTTTACACTCCAATCGCTGAGCTTGCAAGTAAATTTGCGTCAATTTAAACTGGCGGCTCAAAACTTTTATTGGCGTGATCATGGTTCGTACACCGGCGAAGTTTCGGCCGCACAACTGCGTGGAATTGTTCAATTTGCATTAGTCGGTCATTCTGAGCGTCGTCATATTTTTAATGAAAATGACAAAGATATCCGCAACAAAGTTGCCGCTGCAGTACGAAGCCATATTCGTCCAATTTTATGTATTGGTGAAACTGCCTGGGAGCGATCGAGCGGTGAAACTCACTATGTTTTGCATGATCAGTTAATTGGCGGACTGTCGAATATTACCAGTGATGAACTTGAGCAAGTTATTATCGCTTACGAACCTGTCTGGGCAATTGGCGCTGGTCAAATGGCATTACCTGGTGATGTTGTTGAAGCCGTCAAAGCAATTCGCCGACAGATTGAACATTTGTATGGCAAAGCAGCGTCAGAATCGATTCAAGTCTTATATGGTGGCAGTGTTACGGCTGATAGTGCGGCTGAATATTTGAATTTACCAGGTATAGATGGGCTGCTGATGGGTGGCGCCAGCTTGAATGCTCATGAATTTAGTGACATAATTAAAAAAGCACATAACAGCTTAACGGCAGCTAAAAAAGGGTAGGGGAAAATATGCAAGATTTAGACTTTGATGAACTTGATAAGGCGGTGAACTCTTTGGTTCAATATACTACTCCAAAATTAACAGCTGATAACGAACCAGAGGACACTATACTTGATCTTGGTACTGGCGATATTATTTTGCCTGATTTAACTGCACATCCTGTTATTACGCCTATTTCTAATTCTGCACCATCGCAAACCCCATTGGCTGGTCGACGAAGTAATGGACGATTTATGGACGTTGTCCCACCATCATCAAATACTCGTGTCAATCCGACTATGCCTGAACGCGTTTCTCGTCAGGGTATGACGATTAATCCTGATGATAATTTGCCAATGGTGCCGGAGGTTGCATCGGCACCTGCTGTTATTCCTGAGGTAAAAACTAATGAGTGGCCTGATCCAATTGATTTTCAAAGTGATAGTCAAAATGTGGCTGATAAAACCGAGCAACCAACGCCAGAAGTTAATGAAGACGCTGATATTGATCAAATCAGCAATGATATTACTAATACTTTAAATCAGCCTGTCGATGAACCGCAAGATTCTCCATTTTTATCTGGAACAAAAGTTGAAAAACGCCCATTGGGTGCATTTTCTAACGAGCAATCGACTGTTTCAGTTACTCAACCAGTAGTCCAAAACGAGGTTCGGCAACCAGCAGATTTGTCGTCTCAAGCTCAGCCTCAAGCGGTTATTTCTCATATGCCAGCTGAACTTCATCCAGATTTACTATCAATTGAATCAGGAAGTGGGATAGTGCCAAATTTGCCAAGTATGGGGGACGTGTCAGATACGGTTACTATTGCCGAGGTTACCCCAACGCCAAGCGTAACTATTGATCCAGTAGTCAGTACACAACCAGAAGGTCCAACCTCAATAACTCAGCAATATAGCGAACAACCAAACACTGGCGACCAAACAACTGGAGCGATTTATGATACAGATTCTTACCATAAGGCTATTTTGAAGCCAACTAAGAAAAAATCTGGTTTGATGTTAATAGCTGGTATTCTGTTGTTAATAATTATTGGTGCAGGCGCAGGCGCGGCTGTTTACTTCTATGTATTACCTCGCTAATAAGCGATAATTAAGCTATAATAGACAGTAATGGATTTACTTGATGGGTTAAATTTGGCGCAAAGTGACGCAGTACAGACAATATCTGGGCCGTTACTTATTTTGGCTGGCGCCGGCAGCGGTAAGACTAAAACTTTAACACATCACATTGCGTATTTAATTGCGCATGAATCAGTTTGGCCAAATGAGATTTTAGCGGTTACTTTTACCAACAAAGCGGCTCGCGAAATGCGTGAACGTTTAGGCGTATTATTAAATCAAAACAGTGCCAATCGTGGTTTTATGCCTTGGATGGGGACTTTTCACGGTATTTGTGTCCGAATGTTGCGCATTGAAGGCGAAGCGATTGGAATACCTAAAAATTATGTGATTTATGACGAGGACGACAGACAGGGTTTAATGAAACAAGCTATGAAAAGTTTGTCGATTAGTGAAACTGAAGTCAAAGCTAAATCAGTCAGTAGTGCTATTTCAAGTGCCAAAAACGAGATGGTTGGGCCGGACGATTACGAATCGACGGCGCAATTTCCGTATCAAAAAAATATTGCTAAAATTTATAAAAAGTACGAATCTTTGCGTAAAATCGCTGGTGCATTAGATTTTGATGATTTATTACTAGAAACCGTCCGATTATTACGCGAAAAACCGTCGGTTCGTGCTAAATGGCAAAAAACATTCAAACATATTTTGGTTGATGAGTATCAGGACACCAACGCCGCACAATATAACATTATTAAATTATTGGTGAATGACAATCGCAATATTTGTGTTGTTGGTGATGACTGGCAGTCGATTTATTCGTGGCGCGGGGCTGATTTTACTAATATTTTGAATTTTGAACGTGATTTTAAAGGCACCAAGGTTATTAAACTCGAGCAGAATTATCGCAGTACTGGCAATATTTTGGATGCTGCTAGCCATGTGATTGAAAAAAATATTAAGCGGACTGATAAAAAACTATGGACCGATGCTGGTCCAGGCGCACCAGTTCAAGTTCATTCACTGTATGATGAATCCGAAGAAGCTCGATTAGTGGCCGAACGAATCTCGTCACATGTCACAATGGGTGCGCGTAAGTTTGGCGATTTTGCGATTTTATACCGCACTAATGCTCAAAGTTACACCTTAGAGCGGGCATTTTTACAATTTAGAATTCCTTATCAAATTGTTGGTGGTGTCAGGTTTTATGATCGCAAAGAAATCAAAGATATCATTGCTTATTTACGTTTGATTTATCAACCACAAGACAGGATGAGTTTTAGTCGGATTGTAAATATACCAACGCGTGGCGTCGGCGCTATGAGCTTGGAAAAGTTTTTGATTTGGCAATCAGACAGTGGTATGGATATTATTACGGCGCTAGCCAATGTTGACCAAACTAGCACGATTACAACCAGGGCTAAGGCCGCACTGTCTTTATTGGGTGAGAAATTACGCATTGTCCAATCAATGCTTGAAACTGCCAGTCCACTAGAATTAATCGAAAAATTATTGTCGTCAATCAATTATTTGGATTATTTAAAAGATGGGACACCCCAGGCTGAAGACCGTGAAGCTAACATAGGTGCTTTGTTGTCTGACGCCCAGGCTTTTGCATCGCTACCTGAGTTTTTAGAAGAAGTTGCCCTGATGTCGAGTGCTGATACTGATAGTGATGGTCAAAAAGTGACATTGATGACACTTCATGCTGCAAAAGGTTTGGAGTTTCCGGTTGTCTTTATTGTCGGTATGGAAGAAGGAATATTGCCACACGCCCGAGTATATGAGGCGGGATTGGCAGAGTTAGAAGAGGAAAGACGTTTGGCCTATGTTGGTATGACACGGGCGCGCGAAGAATTACATCTAACTTATGCTCAAAGTCGTTTGCAATTTGGTCAGCGAGCCTACAATCCAATGTCGCGTTTTATCGAAGATATGGGCGACCAGGTTTCAATGTCATCGCCGGTCGAACCGCATGTTGTGCCTGAACAGGAATTTTACAGTGATGAAATGTTCACGATTGGTGAACACGTCAGGTCGGCCGCTTTTGGGCCTGGTAAAATCGTTGAGGTTGATGGTTTGGCACTGACGATCGAATTTGACAACGGCACAACCAAAAAACTAAATGCCGAATACGCCCGACTCGAAAAAATCTAAACAGTTTAATCTAAATCTTTTTCCAGGGTCCGACCCTGGAAAGGAGAATTCATATTATGACATATTCCAGGGTCGGACCCTGGAAAAAGATTTAGATAGCTATGAAGAGCGATATTTGTTATACTAAGGACAATCATTTTGTGGGGTATAATGCGAGAAAATCATACAAATGAATAGTTTAATTCATAAAACTAACACACTGTTAGGTCGGCTGGTTATTGCCGCGCTTCTTTTGATTGTCGCCATTGTTATATCTGTTGCAAACGTTACTCATGCTGATAATGGTGCAAAAAATCAAAGCGGTCGAATATTGACTATTCATGATCGCGGGACGACCAAGGTTGTTGTAACTGAGGCTGCGAATATTTCTGATGCATTAAAAGAAGCTGGTTTTGTTATAGATAACAACGACGTTGTCGAGCCATCTGTAGACGCAAAATTAGTAGCTTCAAACTATCAGGTAAATATCTATCGTGCCAGGCCGGTTATTATTGTCGATGGCAATTCACGTACTAAAGTAATTACAGCATATCAGACTGCCGAGCAAATTGCGCAGAGTGTTGGCATTAAATTATATAGCGAAGATAAAACTATTTTAGGTATGACCGATAATATTATTGCTGATGGTGCTGGTTTGCAATTGACGATAATTCGGTCGACGCCATTTGAATTGACTTTATACGGTAAAACGACAATCGTTCGGACTCAAGCAAAAACAATTGCCACAATGTTGACAGAAAAAGGCATTAAATTAAGTTCAGATGATCGTGCTTCGCTAGATCTAAATACTGCGATTACTGATGGTTTGGCGGTTAGAATTTGGCGCGAAGGCAAGCAAACAATTACAGTTGATGAGCCAGTTAATTTTGAAGTTGAAAAAATCAAAGATGCCGATAGGGAAGTTGGCTATGTCGATGTCCGAACTGATGGTGTTGCAGGTTCACGTAGTGCGTCTTATGAAATTACGATTCAAGATGGTGTTGAAGTTAATCGTACTGAAATTGCAAGTATTACGACTTTGCAGCCAGTTAAGCAAGTTGAAGTTGTTGGCGCAAAGGGCGAATATACAACACCAACCGAAAACGAAACGATTACTTGGGACTTCTTGATTTCAAATGGCTTTTCAAAATATCAAACGGCTGGAATCATGGGTAATTTAATGCAAGAACATGGTTTTAATACAACTGATACCAGCGGTGGCTATGGAATTGTGCAATGGACTGGTGGACGTCGCAGTGAATTATTGTCAATGGCCTATCCTGAAAATATTTATACTCAGTTGAATTTTTTGATGCATGAATTAAGTACGAATTATGTTGGTGTGCGCGATGCAGTTAAATCAGCTAATACAATTGACGATGCCACCATTATTTTCCAAAATAAGTTCGAACGTTGCGGACTGTGTCGAGAATCGCAACGGGTTAAGTTTGCTTATGATATTTATGCAACATTTAGGGACCGTCAGTAGTGGCACTTCAAAACAATAAATCTTTAGGACAACATTGGTTGCGTGATCGTGCGGCATTATCGCATATTGCTGATTGTGCTGAATTAACTTCTGATGATACGGTGCTTGAAATTGGTCCAGGTTTGGGTACGCTGACCAGTGAATTATTACGCCAAGCGGGCAGGGTAGTGGCAGTTGAATTTGATAGCGAACTAGCCCGCAAATTGCCAGCTCAGTTTCCTGGCAAAAATTTGCAGGTTATTCAAAGTGATATTTTGGAATTTGATTTATCGACGATGCCCGCTGGATATAAAGTTGTTGCCAATGTCCCCTATTACATCACCAGCAAAATTGTCAAAATGCTGATGACGAGTGGCAATAAACCATCGGTTACGGTTTTGTTGGTGCAAAAGGAAGTAGCTGAACGATTGGCGGCCAGACCAGGTAAAATGAGTATTTTGGCGGTTAGCGCGCAATTATTTGCTGACGTGTCGCTTGGTGAAGTTATCGGTGCCGAACTTTTCACGCCACCACCCAAAGTCGACAGTCAAGTTGTGATATTAAAAACTCGCCAAACGCCGTTTTTAACTGACGTCAATGAAGACGACTTTTTTCGTGTTGTCAAAGCTGGCTTTTCGGCTAAACGTAAAAAATTACGCAGTAGTTTGTCGGGTGGTCTGAAATTATCTAAACCTGAAGTCGAAACGATATTAAATCAAGCGGGTATTAGTCCGGATGATCGGGCTGAAACATTAGACTTAGATGCTTGGGTGCGATTAACGCGTATTGTTGCCTCGTAATGCTTGTGTTAAAATACGATTAAAGGATGTATTTAAATTCATGAATATAAAACAGCGTCTTATTAGTGGGTTCACAATCGTAGAGGTCACAGTGGTTATATTTATTATCGGTATTTTGGCCGCAATTACATATATATCTTATGACGGAATCCAAAAAAGAGTTATCGACGTAAGCGTTGATTCTGATGTACAGCGAATCGCTTCACTTGAATTAAATTATAAAACAAATAACGGTTCGACTGCGTTGGCATATTATTCTGGCGGTGGAACTGATAGCGGGCTGGGTTTTACTCCGAAAACTGGTAATTTGATTGATGTGGTTATAAAAAATTCAGATTATTGTGTCAGAGGCTATAACCCTGCAGGAAACAAGGATACGATATATAATTCATCGATAAAAGAATCTACCTCTGGAATATGTAGCCAAATAGCACCTTCGCCAATACCGATTGCAGGCTATAGTGGTCCGAAGCTATGGACGAAGGTATCAGCAAGTTATAACGACACTTGTGCAGTTGCAACAGATAATAACGCCTATTGTTGGGGAATGGGTAATTTTGGCCAATTGGGTAATAACGCTACGGTTGGTAGCACTGTCCCTGTGGCTGTCTCAACAGCTGGTGTGTTAAGTGGTAAGACCATTAAATCAATTTCAACCGGTAACAACAACAGTTGTGTAATTGCTTCGGACAACAAGGCATACTGTTGGGGAGCTAACTGGTATGGCGGGCTTGGTAATAATACTACGACGGATAGTTCTGTGCCAGTGGCGGTTAATACCTCCGGCGTATTAAGTGGCAAGACTATTAAATCAATCACTGTTGGCGCTTATCATACATGCGCTGTTGCTTCTGATAATTTGGCTTATTGTTGGGGCCATGGTAACAGTGGGCAATTGGGCAATAATACAATCGTCGATAGTTTGGTCCCAGTGGCGGTTAATACCGCTGGTGTGTTAAGTGGCAAGACGGTATTATCATTAAGTGCCGGGGTTCAGGATACCTGTGCAGTTGCATCTGACAATTTGGCTTATTGTTGGGGTTCGAACCAGTATGGAATACTTGGTGATGGTACAAATAACCTAAGTTCTGTGCCAGTTGCAGCAAATACATCTGGAGTATTAAGTGGTAAAACAATCAATTCGATTACAGCCAGTTATTATCATAGTTGTGTTATTGCTTCTGACAACCAAGTGTATTGTTGGGGATCAAACTGGTATGGTGAGCTTGGTAATAACTCCACAGCGGACAGTTGGGTCCCGGTTGCCACTAGCACGACGGGTGCATTGAGTGGTAAGACGGTAATATCGATTGCCAATTCTACATTCGATACTTGCGCTATCGCATCAGATTTTAAAGTCTATTGTTGGGGTGGTGCTGACTATGGACAGCTTGGAAATAGTACATTTACTCAAAGTAATGTACCAGTTGTTGTGTCAAATACTAGCAATTTTACGAATCAATCTATAATCTCTATCTCTGCTACTGACTCTATTCATGCTTGCGCTTTGGCGTTCGATAACAATATATATTGCTGGGGTTCAAATATTTATGGTGAACTTGGTAACGGCTCAACCACCAACAGTAATATCCCTGTGCAGTCAAAACCAGCATTATATTAATTATTGTTGGTCTTTCACGCTTATGCTAAAATACACATAAAAGGATTATCAAATTAATGAATACAAAAAAACAATATTTCGGTGGTTTTACAATCGTAGAGGTGATGGCCGTGGTTATTATCATTGGCATACTCGCAACTGTAACTTATGTTGCCTATTCAGGCTTACAGACACGAGCTCGTGATGTTAATGTTTTATCCGACTTGGATAGTATGGAAGGTTTACAGACTAGTTATGGGCTCAAAAATAACGTAGGGGGCAAAGCTTATTACTCAGGTAGTGGAATTGATAATAGTCTAAGTTTTAAGGCGGGGAATGGTGACGTTATTGACGTTGTCGTTAATAGTACTGAGTATTGCATCAGAGGTTACAACACACAGAGTACGAAAAACTCAATTGATAATGCGGCCATTAGGGAATCTACGCCAGGCATTTGTAATACGTTATACCCATCATTACTTGCTGTTTCTGGATCGAGTGGTATAAAAGTTTGGAAACAAATTACAGTTGGAACTAACTATAACTTTAACTGTGGCATAGCTAGTGACGATAAAGCTTATTGTTGGGGGAATAATGACTATGGTCAACTTGGTAATAACTCGATTACTACTTCCCGTGTGCCAATACCAGTTAATACGTCTGGTGTATTTAGTGGTAAAACTATTACGTCTATTGAAACGGGCGAGGCACATACCTGCGCAATAGCATCAGATAATTTAGTATATTGCTGGGGAAGAAACCAGCTTGGTGCTCTCGGTAACAACTCTACCGTCGAAAGTCATGTTCCTGTCGCGGTTACTAGCACGGGCGTTCTAAGCGGTAAGACAATCAAATCATTGTCATCTGGTGCCGATCATACATGTGTTGTTGCATCAGATAATCTTGCATATTGCTGGGGTTACAACAGTAATGGTCAACTTGGAAATGGATCGACTACTCAGAGCAATGTGCCGGTTGCAGTTGCAACCACTGGTGTACTTAGTGGTAAGACGATTAAGTCGATTTCATCTGGTAGAAATTATACCTGTGTAATAGCATCAGATAATTTAGTATATTGCTGGGGCGCTGGCACCAGCGGACAACTTGGTAATAATGCTTATCTTGATAGTTTAACCCCAGTTGCTGTTAATACCGCTGGAGTGTTAAGTGGAAAAACAGTTAAATCAATTTCCGTAGGCAACTATTTCACTTGTTTAATAGCATCCGATGATTTGGCTTATTGTTGGGGTTATAATTACAGTGGCCAACTTGGTAATAATTCGGCTACTCAACAATTTAGTGTACCTGTAGCCGTTAACACCGCGGGATTATTAAATGGTAAGACGATCAAATCAATTGCTTCGGGCGCATCGAATGCATGTGCTATTGCTTCCGACAATCTGTCATATTGTTGGGGGGTTAACAATGCCGGCCAACTTGGCAATAATTCAACTGTTAATAGCCTAGTGCCAGTAGCTGTAATAAATACTACAGGTTTGCTTAATAGTAAGATAATTAATTATATATCGACTGGAGCCGTTGATACTTGCGTTATAGCTTCTGATTACCGAACCTATTGTTGGGGACAAAATATGGATGGCAATTTAGGTAATAATTCCATTACTAACAGTCTAATGCCCGTATTAGTACAAGCGCCGTAACTACACAGTAGTATCGCTATCAACTAATTTAAAATTTATCCTGGTTTTTACGGTCATTCTGTTGGCAGTTGGCATATCTGTTACAATAGTATTAGTATGGATAAAAAATTATATATTACGACTGCGATTCCCTATGTTAATGGCACGCCACATATTGGCAATGCTCTTGATTATCTGTTGGCAGATATTTGGACACGTTATCAAAAACAAAACGGTCATGATGTACGTTTTCAAGTTGGTACTGACGAGCATGGCAACAAAATTGCCGCCAAAGCTGCCGAAGCAGGCTTGGATCCTAAAAGTTACACCGATCAAACCTATCTTAATTTTGAAAAGTTAATGAAAAAGGTCGGCGCTGGTTATACCGATTTTGTACGTACAACCGACCCACATCATATTCAATCGGTTCAATATATCTGGCAACAATTACAACCATATATTTACAAAGGTAATTATGAAGGTTGGTATTGTGTTGGTTGCGAATCGTTTGTGTCTGATAAAGAGGCGACAGCTAATAATGGTGTTTGCCCAGATCATAATCAACCTTATCAACGCCTAAGTGAAGCTAATTATTACTTTAAGACCAGTGCATTTACCGAAAAAGTTCGCACGGCAATCGAAACCAATCAAATGCAAATTGTTCCAGAGTTTCGTAAAAAAGAATTCTTGGAATTGATGAAAGATGGTCTGCAAGATGTCAGTATCTCACGCCCTAAAAAGAATCTAAGTTGGGGAATACCAGTACCTGGCGACCCAACTCAGGTGATGTATGTTTGGTTGGATGCCTTGGCAAATTACATTACGGTTTTGGGCTATCCAGATCAGCCAGTTTGGAAAGAATATTGGCCAGCTGACGTACAAATTATCGGCAAAGATATCTTACGTTTTCACGCTGGACTGTGGCCATCAATGTTGTTTGGTCTTGGACTTGAACTTCCTAAAAAATTGTTAGTTCATGGACATATTAACGTCGGTAATACCAAAATGAGCAAAACGATTGGCAATATAGTTGATCCAAACCAAGTGATTGATGAATACGGTTTGGATGCTTTTCGTTATTACTTTTCGCGTCATATCCCAACATTGGATGATGGTGATTTTACTTGGGAAAAATTTGAAAATTCATATAATACCGAGCTAGCCAATGATTTAGGCAATGTGATTCGTCGTGTATCCAGTATGATTACGCGTTATCAAGCCGGTGTAATTGGCGAAGCGCCACAAGGCGAGCATGATATGGGCGCATACCACGTGGCAATGGAAAATCTAGAATTTAATCGTGCAATTGACGAAGTTTGGTTGATGGTTAAAAGCTTGAATCAGTATATTGAAAATGTCAAACCATGGGAAATTGCTAAGAATGTTACCAAAGATGCCGAAGCTGCTGCCCATTTAGCAGAGGTTTTGGCTTATTCAGTCGGTGCATTATTACAAATTGGTGATTTATTAGTGCCATTTTTGCCAGCAACGGCCGATAATATTCATAAAACATTTGAAACCGGTGTTATTGTTGCCAGTGAAGACGTTTTGTTCCCTCGAGTTTATAAACACACGGCTGATCCCAACGCCCCAAAGGCTTAAAATGTTAATCGATACACATTGTCATATCCACGACGCTGATTATCCGTTAGATGTCTCGGAAACTATTAATCGTGCCCATTTAGCGGATGTTCAGCAGTTAATTTGTGTTGGTACTGACCAAAATAATTCAAAATTAGCCGTCGAATTAGCGTCAAAAAACGATGGTTTGTTTGTCGCGGTTGGTGTTCATCCGCATGAGGTAAAAAATGGCTGGGATGAAATTGACAATCTGTTAAATTCAAAAAATTCATCAATTATTGCAGTTGGTGAAATTGGTTTGGATTACCATTATAATCACAGTCCGCATGATATCCAGATTCAAGCACTAAAAGTGCAAATCGAACTAGCGTTAAAATATGATTTGCCAATTATTTTTCATGTCCGCGAGGCATTTGATGATTTTTGGCCAGTATTCGATAGTTATTCAGGGATTCGTGGCGTACTGCACAGCTTTACTGATTCGGCTGAAAATTTGGCGGCTGGTTTAAAGCGAGGTTTATATATTGGCGTTAATGGATATAGCACATTTGTCCGCGACGAGTCGCAAAAAGCGATGTTTAATTCGATTCCGCTGGATAAAATATTGCTGGAAACAGATGCGCCGTACTTGACGCCAGTGCCTTTTCGTGGTAAAGTAAATGAGCCCGCATTTGTGAGGAACGTAGCTGAATATTTAAGCAATATTCGACAAATTCCTTATGACGAAGTTGTTAAAATCACTTCCGAAAATGCACGTGCTTTGTTTAAAATATAATTTACGCTAAAGTATGTAAGATATATATCCGAATACGGTAATAATATGCAAGAAAATATACCAACAAGTCAAGAACTTAAAATACAGAATCCAGAGTCTATGGCGATTATTCCATATGAGCTGCCTGTTTCTGAACTACCTGAAATTATTCCAACTGACCCGTTTGAAAAAGCAAGGTATGTTACAATGCAACTCAACTTAGCCCGTAAGGCGTTTATTGAGGTTCAGTAAAATGAGAGATAAAACTCATTTTATTAAATCTGTCTCAAATAAACTTTTTAAAACTGACTCGCGCCGTCCAAAATTAACCGAAAAAGATTTAAAAGCGCGTGAAAGTGAAATTGGATCAAAGATTTTTGGGCCATTACAACCAAATGAGCGCCGTGAGTTTTTTAACGATAACGAACGCAGCTGGTTTTTTCATCAAGAATTAACTGATCAAAATGGAAAAGTCCATTCAGTAACCTTGCATTATGAAGTTCATCCTAAGGGTATTTTACGAGTTAGCAGCCAGTCACATGTAAAAAATGAATTTATCAGTGGGCAAGAGCTTGAAAACTTTTCTTCGGCGATTGAAATTTATTATCAACGAGTGATGAAACAAATCTATAATCGTGACGTTTTGACGGGCAAAAAGCTACAATAACCGTTATAATTAAGTGACGATGGATAGCGATATTATATATTTGGACCATGCGGCCGCTACACCAATGGATACGCGGGTTATTACGGCTATGCAGCCGTATTTTAGTGATAACTTCTATAATCCATCTAGTCCATATGCGCCAGCTGTTCAGGTGCGACGCGATTACGAAGATGCCAAGCATAAAATCGCTAGTTTAATTGGCGCCAAACCAGGTGAAATTATTATGACTGCCGGTGCGACGGAATCAATTAATTTGGCATTTTCTGGTATTAATGGGCATGTTGTTGTACCGAATATTGAACATCACGCCGTGCTAAATTGTGCTAAATTGCATAATCATACTTTGGTTAATGCCGATAAACGTGGTTTCGTGTCAGCTGATAGTGTTAAATCGGCAATCACGGCTGAAACTCAACTGGTGAGCGTAGCACTGGCTAATAATGAACTGGGCACGGTACAGCCGATTCGTGACATTGCGCAGGTGATTAAATCAGAACGTGAAAATCGATTAACAATTGGTAATAAAACGCCAATATATCTGCATTGTGATGCCTCACAAGGTGTTGGACAATTAGATATTAATGTTGCCAGATTGGGTGTCGATATGTTGACATTAAATTCCGGCAAGATTTATGGGCCTAAACAAGTTGGATTATTATGGTCCGCTAGTCATGTTAAATTGCAACCATTAATTATTGGTGGCGGTCAAGAACGTGGCCTACGCAGTGGTACCGAAAACGTAGCTGGTGCGGTTGGTTTTGCGAAGGCGCTTGAATTGGTGTTGGAACATCGCAAATTTGAAGCTGACAGATTGTTAGCGCTGCGCGATAGTCTACAAAAAAAACTAACTGATGCCTTTCCGTCAGCGATAGTGTCAGGTCATCCAAAACATCGTTTGGCTGGCCATTTACATATGTCATTTCCTGGACTGGATGGTGAACGTTTGATATTTATTTTAGAAAATCGAGGCGTAATGTTAGCGACGGGTAGTGCTTGTGCGGCTAATAAAGGCACTCGGTCACATGTTTTGACGGCGATTGGATTGTCGGATGAACAGGCTGATGGCAGTATTCGAATTACATTGGGGCATTTGTCGACGCCTGAAAACATTAAACTGGCCGGTGAAATAATTGTTGAGGAACTGGGCAAAGAATATCAGCGGGTTAATCGATGATTAAATTTTTTTTGATACCGATTGTTTTTGTATTAGTTTTTATTGTTGGGATAAGTCTGTATTTTCAAGTCGATGATTTAAGTGGTTGTAGTAAAACTCCAGGTATGATCGGAAAATGTCAGGCAGTGGATGCAATCGTTGCTGTTAGTGGTGGCGATACAGTGTCCAGGGCAAATACAGCAGTTGAATTGTACAAAAATGGTTGGGCAAAAACTATCGTATTTTCTGGCGCCGCTCAGGATAAAAGTGGCCCCAGTAATGCTGCAGCCATGAAGACGATTGCCGCTAATGCTGGTGTGCCTGACGCCTCAATTTTATTAGACGAAGATTCGGCAACGACAAAACAAAATGCCGAAAATACTATGCAAATATTTACGAAAACTAAAATAAAAAGTATTATTTTAGTTACATCTGGTTATCATCAACGTCGTGCTAGTTTGGAGTTTAGTAAACACACTGATGGTATTACGATAGTCAATCATCCAACGCCAAACGATGCAGATTGGTCATTTTGGTGGTGGATTAGTCCGCGTGGCTGGTGGTTGGCGACCAATGAGTTTGCTAAAATTGTCGTATTTTACGTTCAAGGAATTTGGTCATGACAAAAGTTTATGTTGGTATGAGCGGTGGTGTTGATTCGTCTTTGTCGGCGGCGTTATTAATCGAGCAAGGCTATGACGTTACTGGTGTCTATATGAAAAACTGGACAACTGATCTGCCTGGCATGAAATGTCCATGGGCGGATGATTTGGCTGATGCCAAACGCGTGGCGGTGCAACTGGGTATTGATTTTCAAGTCTTTGATTTTGAAAACGAGTACAAACATAAAGTCGTCGATTATATGATTGACGAATACAAAAACGGTCGTACGCCAAATCCTGATATTATGTGTAATCAAGAAGTTAAATTCAAGTTGTTTTTGGCGGCTGCGATTGAAGATGGTGCTGACATGATTGCGACTGGGCATTACGCGAGGGTAGGGAATGGGAAAAGGGAAATGGGAAATGGGGAATTGCAAAACGAGACTCCTATTTCCTATTTCCCAATCCCTAATCCCCAGTTGCTAATGGCGGTTGACTCAAACAAGGACCAGACATATTTCCTGTACCGCGTAACTGGTGAAGCGCTGGCTAAAACTTTGTTCCCGATCGGTGAATTTACAAAACCCGATGTTCGCAAAATGGCGGCTGAACGAGGTTTGTCGACGGCGGCCAAAAAAGATTCACAAGGCATTTGTTTTGTTGGCCAAGTTGGCATTCGCGACTTTTTGAGTTTGTATGTTGATCAAAAACCGGGTGAAATTATCGATAAAAAATCTGGTAAAGTATTAGGTCATCATGACGGTGCGATATTTTATACACTTGGTCAGCGTCACGGCTTAGAATTGGGCGGTGGGCTGCCATATTATGTCGTTGGTAAAGATATGGACAAAAATGAAGTTTATGTCACGACGGATTTGAATGATGGGACACTTTGGAAAGATACGATTAATCTGGCTGATGTTCATTGGATTAATCAGGCGCCAACAACTGGCAAATATCAAATCCGCGTTCGCCACCGCGCGCCGCTAACTGATGCAACGTTAAGCTATGACGGTGACAATGTAGTTTTGAACTTACAAAACCCCGAACGTGCCATTGCCGCTGGTCAATCAGTCGTAATCTATGACGGTGAAATTTGTTTAGGTGGCGGAATAATCATTTAAAATAAGCATAAACATTAAATGATGTAATATAATCAATATTGAGATACGTATCGTGTCTCGAAATTACTGCTTGTCTGTCTATCGCATTAATGACACTCAAGCGTGACAAAGCACCTAGTTTTTACTAGGTGCTTTATTTGATTATAAAAATTTGTTGAGTATATATGAAAATAAAAAAATGTTATAATCAACAGATATGAATGCACAGCAAATACGAAACGCTTATCTACAATTTTTCAAAGACCGCGGACACGTGGTTATTGACCGTGCCAAACTAATTCCATATAACGACCCGACAACCTTGTTTACGGGTAGTGGTATGCAACCTTTGTTGCCTTACTTACTGGGCGAGCAACATCCATCAGGAGTTAGATTAACGGATAGCCAAACATGTTTAAGGGCACAAGATATTGAAGAGATCGGCGATAATCGTCATACGACATTTTTTGAAATGCTGGGAAACTGGAGTTTGGGTGATTACTTTAAACGTGATCAATTGAATTGGTTTTGGGAATTTTTAACCAAAGAAGTCAAACTTGATCCGACTCGCATCTATGTCAGTTGTTATATTGGCGATGACTCCGTAGGTATACCAAAAGACACCGAAAGTGCAGCTGTTTGGACAGAAATATTTAAATCGGCTGGTATTGATGCGACACAACTTGAAATTGGCACAGAAGAGAATGGCGCAAAAATTGGCGGACAAAATGCCAGGATCTCATTTTACAGTGAAAAAAACTGGTGGTGTCGTGCTGGTAAAGCGAAATATATGCCAACTGGCGAACCAGGTGGTCCAGATAGTGAAGTATTTTATTTGTTTCCTGAGGTTCAACATGATCCAAAATATGGCGAAAAATGTCATGTAAACTGTGACTGCGGACGTTATATCGAACTGGGAAATTCCGTCTTTATGGAGTATGTAAAAACGGATAATGGATTTGATAAATTACCAAAGCAGAATGTTGACTACGGTGGTGGTTTAGAGCGTATTGCAGCAGCAGCTTTGGATATGCCCGATGTTTTCAAGATTAGTGTAATGTGGCCGATTGTTGAAAAACTACAGCAAATTAGCGGTAAAAACTATGAAAGTCACACAAATGCGATGCGTGTTATCACTGATCACCTGCGGGCTGCAACATTCTTGGCGGTTGATGGTGTCGTACCATCAAACAAAGAGCAAGGTTATGTCATGCGCCGATTGTTGCGCCGTGCAATTCGATTTGCCTTTGATTTAGGTATCGAACAGAATTTTTTGCCCGAAATTGTTCCAGTCGTAGCTGATTTGTATGCCACAGATTATCCAGAAGTTCAGGCGCAGCGCGATGCTGTCATTGCGGTGTTAGTCAAAGAAGAAAAAGCCTTTCGGCAGACTTTACAAAAAGGTTTACGCGAATTGGCAAAATTCGCAACTAACGGTCTGACTGGTACGGAATTGTTTACACTGTACGATACCTATGGTTTTCCAGTTGAACTATCGACCGAAGAAGCTTTTAAACAAGATATTAAATTATCTGAAAATTGGCGGGCTGAATTTGACGATAAAATGGCTGAACAGCGCGCTCGTAGTCAAACTGCAACCAAAGGGACCTTTAAAGGTGGTTTGGGTGGTGACAGTATGATTCACAAAAAGTATCACACCGCCGCTCACTTAATGGGGCAAGCGCTTCGTATGGTTTTGGGCGACAAAGTTGCGCAAAAAGGCAGCAATATTACCGAAGAACGTTTGCGCTTTGACTTTTCGTGGGGCGAAAAAGTTACTCCCGAACAAATTAAACAAATCGAAGACATCGTTAACGAACAAATTGATTTAGATTTGAAAGTTAGTTTTGCTGAATATCCAATTGCTGATGCCCGCGCTATGGGTGCTTATGGCGAATTTGGTGACAAATATGGTGCCAATGTTACGGTTTATAAAATGATAGCTGACGGCGCTGATAAACCATTCAGTCTTGAAATCTGTGGTGGCCCACACGTTGATCACACTGGCGAACTAGCCGAAGGCGGTAAAAGGTTCAAAATCACCAAAGAAGAATCATCATCCGCCGGCGTCCGCCGAATTAAAGCAGCATTAGTTGGCTAATGGAATTTGGCTATTAGAATATGGCAGGGTCTAATCAGTAGTTGTTGCTTGCTATATTCCATATTCCAATAGCTATTAGCTAACTATTGCTCTGTAACCACAACCGCCATTAGTATATAATGGTATATAAATATGGTATTTAATAAACTTCGAAAAGGCCGCAAAACACATAACGCCGATGACTACATCGTTGCGCTTGATATTGGTACTGAATTTATCAAAGCATTAATTGCCAAACTTGACGGTGAAAACCTAGATATCGTAGGTGTTGGGCGAGCTCACCAACAAATTAGCGACATGTATGCTGGTGCGATTGCCGATATTTCAGGTGTGGTACGTAATTGTGAAGAAGCCTTATCGCAGGCCGAAGACCAAGCGGGATTACAAGCTAAACGAGTCGTGATTGGTATCGCCGGTGAACTTGTCAAAGGTGTCACAAACACCATTCGCTACCGTCGTCCTCAGCCCGAACGTCCGCTGGATAATGCCGAGATGGAATTTATTATTGAAAAAGTTCAAGAACGCGCTCAAAGTAAGGCTCAAAAACAAATTGCCCTTGAAACTGGTAATGCCGATGTTGAGATTAAATTAGTTAACAGCGCACTGGTTAGTATTCATATTGATGGCTATAAAGTCAGTAATCCAATTGGCTTTCAAGGTCATGATGTGGCTGTTCAAATTTACACCGCCTTTGCGCCAATGGTTCACATTAGTGCGCTTGAGCGTGTTGCCGAAGAGCTGTCGTTAGAACTGTTGGCGGTTGCCGCCGAACCATTTGCAGTCAGTCGCAGTGTCCTTGGTACAGATTCAAACAGCAACTTTACGGCCATATTAGCCGATGTTGGTGGCGGTACGACTGATATTGCAGTTGTAAATGATGGTGGCGTCGAAGGTACTAAAATGTTTGGTATTGGTGGTCGCAGTTTTACGCGCACTATCGCCAGCGAATTAGACATTACTTACGATGAAGCTGAAAAATTGAAAGTAAATATTGATAACGAAAAGATTAAACCAAGCGTCGCCAAAGATGTCAACGAGGCAATCGATAAGACATTGGAAGTTTGGATATCTGGCGTCGAATTAGCACTTAGTGAATTTAATTCAGCTGATCATTTGCCAAATCGAATTTTACTTTGTGGCGGTGGCGCCAGTTTGAATAAACTAGTCGCGGCCTTGCAACAACAGGATTGGCACAAAGATTTGCCATTCACCAAAAAGCCTACGATTCATTATATTAAGCCGTCAGAAGTTATCGGAATTACTGATTCGACAAGCCTAGTCAAAGACCATACCTTCATTACAGCTATGGGTCTTCTGCGAGTCGGCTATGATACAATAATAGGCAGTAGCGGCAGTGATTCAATCAAAGACAAACTTAACCGAATCCTGAGAATATAAATATGCACAAAGACGTAATTTACATTGATGTTGAAGATGATATAACGGCAATTATTGGCAAAATTAAAGCTAGTAAAGAAAAGATTGTCGCCCTTGTTCCACCAAAACGAATTGGTGTATTACAAAGTGCCGTAAATTTGCGTTTGTTGGCGCGCATGGCTGATAACAGTCACAAACATTTGGTGTTGATTACTAACAATCAGGCTTTAATTGCTTTGTCTTCAGTAGCGCAAATTCCAATTGCTAAAAACCTACAAAGTAGACCTGAAATTGCTGAAATTGCAGCCTTGGAGGTTGATGACGACGAAGATGTAATCGATGGTGCGCAGTTACCAGTCGGTGAATTAGTTAAAACTGTCGATTCTACCCAACCTGATGACGTTAGTGAAGCAATCGAGACGATTGATGTTGAAACTGATGCTCCACAGGTTGTTAAGCCGTCAACTACAGCACCTTTGCCGATAGTAAATTCGAATAAATCAAAGACAAAAGTCCCAGATTTTGGCCGATTCCGTAAAAGATTATTTATTACGCTATTTTTGGCACCTTTTGTGATTGGATTCTTTGTTTGGGCGACTTCATATGCGCCATCAGCAAAGATTATAATTACCGCCAAAACATCTTCAGTTGATATCAGCAAGGCTTTAAATCTAGGTGGAACAGTTGCAACTGATGTATCAAAAAATATTATTCAGTCAATCACCAAGCAAACCCAAAAAGACCTTAGTGTTGATTTTACGGCGACAGGCAGCAGGGATGATGGAACGAAAGCATCTGGTGTTGTAACTTTATCTATTAAATGTGCTGATGCTGGTTCTGATTTGTTGGTTCCATCAGGTACGAACATCATTAGTTCAAGCGGCAAAGTCTTTGTTTCTCAGGAAGACATCAATGTTAACAATGCCAGTGGTGTTGGTGGATGCCATTTAACCGGAAGCGGTAATGTGTTGGCAAGTGTAAATGGTGAAGATTACAATTTAGCTGTTGGTGTTGCCTACACGGTTGATGGCTATTCAAATTATTCTGGTGTTGGCACAGCAATGACCGGCGGCCTAGCAAAAACTACCACTTATGTAACGGCTACCGATGTTCAAAAGGCTAGTCAAGCTTTGGTAGACTTATCAACTGATGATTATAAGACCCAATTGATTGCCGAATTTACGAATGGTGAAAAAGTCATATCAGACAGTTTTGATGTCAATCGGGTTGCTGCCGTGTCTGTACCTGCAATCGGTGCCGAGGCTACAGGTGGCAAGGCAAAATTAACATCCAAAACGACTTTTTCAATTACGGCGATTGCTAAATCCGAACTAGAACTATTTTTAAAAGACTCCTTAAAGGTTGGTATCTTGAACGCTAAAACTCAAATAATAATTGACGATGGTATTAATAGTATTTTGTTGAAAAACTATCAAAAAACCGACACTGGATCGACTATCAACATAGCTGCAACTGGCAAGATTGGTCCTAATATCGACCAAGCAGCAATCAAAGAGCAAGTAAAAGGTCTGAAATATGGCGATGTTCAGCAACTAATTGGTGCTATTCAGGGCGTCGATAGTGTTGATACTAAATTCTCATACTTCTGGGTCAATACTGTACCAAATGACATTAATAAAATTCAAGTTGAATTCGTTTTGACCAATGCCTAAGCCGATTTCATTAGTTTGTTTGGATGTGGGCGAAAAGCGAATTGGCGTCGCAGTTGGTCAGACGTCAGTACGTATCGCCGTTCCATTTGACACAATTGAAGTTGACGGTAACGAGTTACAATCTATCGCTGAAATTGTTATTAAAGAAAAAGCTGATATTTTGGTAATTGGCTATCCACGCAATCAGTCAGGTCAGACGACAAAACAAACTCAATTTGTTGAAGATTTTGCTGCCAAATTGACTGATTTTGCGCCAAAGATAGTTTTTCAGGACGAGTCATTAACCAGTGTCATTGCCGAGCAGCAATTGATTAGTTACAAACGGCCTTATACTAAAGCTGATATTGATGCTCAGGCGGCGGCAATAATATTACAAGATTATTTAGAAGCAAATTATGCCTGAATTAGAAGTACAAAAAATAGTGCCACAACCGATAAATGGTCAGCCTAGTGGTTTAAAAACTGGCAAAAAGCCTGCAAAAAATAGGACCATTATTTGGGTTATTAGCATTGTAACAGCTATTCTAATTGGTTTTTTAGTAGTTGGAGTGATTTGGTATAACACGCAACTTACTTCGGTTGGTACTGACAAAGGGCAGTTAAAATTAATCAAAATTGCATCTGGGAGTACGCCAGCTCAAATCGGTGATGAATTGCAGAACCAGTCGATTATTAGATCATCAATTGCGTTTAATTTGTACATAAAGATGTCAAATAACAACAAAAATTTGCAGGCCGGCACATACCGTTTATCGCCAGCTGAAACAATTCCGCAAATAGTTAATCATTTAGTTAATGGATCGGTTGATCAATTCAGTATTACTTTTTATCCTGGTGCAACGTTAGTAGATAATACTAATGCGACTAAAAAATATGATGTCACGACGGTTTTGAAAAATGCTGGTTATTCAGATGCAGACATCACTGCGGCGTTAAAAATGACTTATGATAGTCCATTATTTGCTAACAAACCAGCATCAGCTGATTTAGAAGGATATATCTATGGAGAGACTTATAATTTTAACGTTGGCGCGACTGTTCAGGATATTTTAACAAGTGTATTTCAACAATATTATTCAGTTGTTCAAAAAAATAATCTGATTGCTGGTTTTGCTAGTCATGGATTGAATCTGTACGAAGGTATTACATTAGCGTCAATCGTTCAGCGTGAGTCGGGTAATAAAACTGACCAGCCTCAAATAGCCCAAGTATTTTATTCTCGTTTGGCTAGTGGTATGACGTTGGGATCAGACGTTACATACCAATACATTGCCGATAAAATAGGTGTGGCGCGCGATCCAAATTTGAACTCGCCATATAATACTCGCCGTTTTGCTGGTCTGCCACCTGGGCCAATTGCCGTACCTGGGTTGACGGCTATGCAGGCTGTAGCTAATCCGGCGTCGGGTGATTATCTTTTTTTCCTTAGTGGTGATGATAATATTACCTACTTTGCAAAGACCGAGGCTGAGCATCAAGCTAATGTGATTAATCACTGTGCAGTAAAATGTAGTACACCTTAAATTGACTCAATAGGCAATAATTGATATACTAATCATTAGCACATTTGCAATTCCGTTAATTTGGAAATGCTGTTATTAATGCAAATGGCAGGAGATTAATTATTCGTAGTCCAATCAGAACGAACCTTAGTGGATTGCCTGCTGATATTCGGCAGTCAATGACACCAAAACGTCGTTCTAAATTGTTACCAAAAATTAAACCATCACTTATCGCTGTTTATGCGGGTGTTTTTGCTGTCATTGTTGCACTAGTCTATGTTGGATATACCGGTCCACAAAGTTCATCAGCTACATCGTCTGAAAGCAATAAGACCTCGCTTAATAATCAAGTTGATAAGACTTCAGTTGATAATGTTATCGCCACTAATGTCGCAGCTGAGGTTGCCTCTACGGCAAATCTACCAATTGCTACGTCAGTAGCTAACTTGGCTGTATCAGCTCAAATAAAAAGCGAATTTATGCAATCTAATGGCGCTAGCTCGGCCAAGCCACAAATTGTTGCATCGACTCAAGAAAATCGATTAGTCACCAGTTATACGGTGGTTGCTGGTGATACAGTTGGCTCATTAGCGGTGAAGTTTAACATTGCTGCTCAGACAATTAAATGGGCTAATAACTTAACTACGGATGCGCTAGCGGTAGGCAAAGTACTTCGAATCCTTCCAATTGATGGTGTTTTGTATGATGTTAAATCAGGTGATACGATTGATACGATTGCGACAAAATATAGTGTCGATAAGGATCGTTTATCTACATATAATGACTTGGAATTAAGTGGACTAGTGCCGAATACCAAGATAATTCTACCTAGTGCAACTTTGCCTGAAACTGAACGTCCGGGCTATGTTGCTCCGGTCGTAATTAACTATTTTTCAGGTTACGGCACAGGATTTGGCGGTAATACTTGGAATATAGGCTATGGAACTCCAGATAATGGTTTGTATTCTCATGGTAACTGTACACTTTATGTATATAACCGTCGAAAACAACTTGGATTGCCGGTTGGCGATCATTGGGGTAATGCTAGCTCTTGGGCATATATGGCCGCTCAGGAAGGCTTAGTCGTTAATAATACGCCTTCAGTAGGCGCGATTATGCAAAACGGCGGCTATTTAGGACACGTAGCGATAGTAGAATCGATCTTGGATAATGGCGACTTAAGTATTAGCGAGATGAATGCATATGTCTCTGGTGGTGGTTATAATATTATTTCTGGGCGTACCGTTTCAGCTGGTAATGCTGGTCAATATCTGTATATTCACTAGATGGCTATTGGAATAATTAAATTGACCATATTCCATTCGCTGTCCAGCGAAGTCATATTATAGTAGCTAAACAGGGGCGATTGTGCTATAATATAGGTATATATGTTTGTCGATACCGCCAAAGTATTTATTAATGCAGGAAAAGGCGGCGATGGAGCCGTTAGTTTTAGGCATGAAATTTATATTGCCAAAGGTGGTCCAGATGGTGGTGTTGGTGGCGATGGCGGCGACGTTGTCTTTGTTGCTGATGGCGGACTTAACACTTTAATTGATTTTCGTTACAAACCAGAATTAAAAGCTAAATCAGGCGATAATGGTTCAAAATGTGATCGCAGTGGACGCAGTGGTGAGTCACTTTACGTCAAAGTTCCAGTTGGTACGATTGTTCGTCGGGCTGGCAAAATAATTGCCGATTTAACATTTGATAAACAACAAGTTATTATTGCCCATGGTGGTGAAGGTGGCTCGGGCAATGCTCACTTTAAATCATCGGTTCGCCAAACTCCGCGCATTGCTGAAAAGGGCGAGATGGGCGAAATATTTGAAGCAGAATTAGAGTTAAAATTGTTGGCTGATGTCGGATTGGTTGGTTTTCCTAATGCTGGTAAATCGACGTTTTTGTCGGTTGTCAGTAATGCTCGTCCTGAAATTGCTGATTATGCCTTTACGACATTGTCGCCGAATCTAGGTGTAGCGGATGTTGATAATACTAGTATCTTGATTGCTGATATTCCAGGATTAATCGAAGGCGCTAGCGAAGGTAAGGGTTTGGGTGATGCCTTTTTGCGACACGTCGAACGAACGGCCGTACTGTTGCACATGATTGATGCTTATTCGGATGATGTGGCTGAATCTTATCAAATTATTCGGGCCGAACTGGCAAATTACAGTATTGATTTAACTGACCGTCCTGAAATTATTGCACTGACCAAAGTTGATGGATTAGATGACGAAATGATTCAAATGCAAATTGATGCCGTCAAGGCGGTGGCGGGTGATACGCCAGTATTTGCGATTTCGTCTAGTGCCCATGTTGGTTTGACTGAAGTGTTGCGGGCGCTACGCGATAAAGTTGTCAAATCTCGTGAAGTTGTTAACGCTATTGATAACGAAGTCGAAGAAATCGAAACAATCTCACTCAGTACTGCTAAAATTGCCGAAGCTTGGACGGTTGATCGTATTGAAGACGAAGATGGCAAAATTTCATTTGTCGTAACTGGCGAAAAAATTGAACGATTTGCCCGTCGAACTGATTATACAAATTACGATGGTACTAACCGTTTGCGTGATATTATGAAAAAACTTGGTATATCTCACGAACTTCGCCGTCGTGGTGTTGAAGGCGATAGTATTATTCAAATTGGTGATAGTAGGTTTACTTTCCTTGAGCAATAAAGCTGGCTATTAAATCGCTGGATAGCGAATAGAATATGGCAAAAAAATATTACTTTTGCTAACTTGAATATTACTCATATCCCGCTTATACTTAATCATATGTATAATGGTGCTGAATCTGTGGGCAATTCAAATACACCAGTCTATTCGCGTGGTTTTACGATCGTGGAACTATTAGTTGTAATTGTTGTTATTGGTATTTTGGCTGCAATTACGATTGTGTCCTATACTGGTATATCTAACAAAGCAACTATTGCTTCAATACAATCAGACTTATCAAATAGTTCACAGCAATTAAAAGTCTTTCAGGTTTTAAATAGCGCCTATCCGTTAACCAACAACTGCGCCATTGCTGAAAGTGCTACCAATATTTGTCTGAAAAAAAGTGGGTCAAATGATGTTTTTTACAGCTTCAATAATTCATCTACCCCTCAAACTTTTTGCGTTGTAGTTAGTAATAATAGTACAAATTATTATCGTGTCACTAATGATTCAGCCCCAATATCGGGTACATGTTCGAATGCTAGCGGGGGCACTATTGCTGATATTGGCGGTTATCGGGTTCATACATTTACAACCAGTGGCACTTTTACTGTAACCAGTGGTATTAGTAGTGTCGATATGTATGTTTGGGGTGGTGGCGGCGGCGGTAGTCGCAATGCTGGGACTGGTGGTGGTGGCGGTAGTGCTAGTGGCACGATGTCGGTTAGTAGTGGTTCGTCGTACACTATAGTTGCTGGTGGCGGTGGATTATCTATGGCAAATGGCTCAAACTCAGGACCAGCAGTAACTGGTGGTGGTGGCTTGGCTCCAAGCAGCGGATACTCAGGTCAAGGTGGTGGCTATTCGGGTGTCTTTAATGGGTCTGCTAGTCAAGCGTCGGCTTTGTTAATGGCTGGCGGTGGCGGTGGCGGTGGTTATGTTGCCAATGGTGGTGCTGGTGGCGGGTCTGTTGGAATTGCTGGCCGTGGTTCACTATCTGGAGATGCGGGAACGCAAATAATTGGGGGTAATGGCGGTAATTTTGGTGCGATTAGTCCGTATCAAGGAACGGCTCTGCAAGGCGGGACACCAGCGAGTGGTGGTGACTCTGGCGGAGGTGGTGGCGGAGGTGGTGGTTATTGGGGTGGTGGTTCAGGGTTTAACGGCGATAGCCCAGCTGGTAATTCTGGTGGCGGTGGCGGGTCGGGTTATTATAACCCATCGTTTATAACGTCAGCTAATTTAATTGCTGGTTCGGGCGCAACTCCTGGTGATGCTGGTAATTCATTACGTGGTTCAGCTGGTAACGGTGGCGCAGTTAGTACTGCTGGTAATGGTGGAATTGTAGTGATTAGGTATTTGCTTCCATGATAAAGAGATCTAGTATATCCATATTTAAATGCATTCATAAAAGTACTAAAAACAGCGGTTTTACAATCGTTGAGCTATTAGTAGTCATTGTCGTTATTGGCATTCTGGCTGCCATAACTATCGTCAGCTATACTGGTATTTCGCAACGTGCCACAGTCGCCTCGATTCAATCCGACCTAACTAGCGCATCAAACATATTTAAACTCGACCAAGTTACAAACAGTGGTTATCCAGCCGACATTGCTTCGGCAAATAGTGGCAAGGGACTTGCGTCATGTACTGGCGCGACAACATGTATTTATGCTGTTAATAATAGCGTCAATCCACAAGGTTTTTGTTTAGCTGTTACAAAAAACTCAACGACTTATCGAATTACAAACGATAGTGTGCCAACAGCAGGTGATTGTCAAAGTTACGGCTTGCAGATTAGTTTAGACGCTGGTAATACGACCTCATATCCATCACCATTTACTGGTACGACTTGGAATGATATAAGCGGTAATGGTCGAAATGGGACGTTGGTAAATGGGCCAACTTACGACAGTAATAATAGTGGCTCGATTGTCTTTGACGGCATTAATGACCGTGTAACTACATCAGCCAATGTTGGCGTTAGTGGTAATTTTCCAATTTCGATATCAAGCTGGTTCAAAACAACTGATAATACGATTGCGCAATCAGTTGTGACTTATGGTTCATCGGTGAATGGTACGACGTTTGGGCTATATTTAAATAGTGGCGGTGCTGGTATTATTAGTGCTGAATTTCAATCTGGTACTGGTGTTAAAACGGCGGCTGGTACGCTGACAAATAATACTTGGACGAATGTAGTTATTACAAAGTCTCCAGGTACAATTGCATCAACCACAAGCATCTATGTAAATGGGGTATTAGTATTGAGTCCTGCGTATAATGGCGGTACAAACATTCCAAATTTTAACTTTGTGTATGGTGGCTTGGGATCATGGAATGATGGCGGGCAAAGTTTTTTAAGGGGCAATATATCGACAGCGCAGGTCTATAATCGAACGTTGTCAGCTGCTGAAATTCTGCAATATTTTAACGCATCAAAGGCTCGGTATGGTTTATAAAAGCCGTGGTCACTATGTTGGGTGCGGTTATAGCTATTAATAATATTGTTAATTTTTGGTCACCAATCAAAAGCGTTATATAATAGATTCAATGTCTAAAACATTCTTTTTTTACGATCTTGAAACTAGTGGTTTAAACGCCCGTGAGGCGCGGATTATGCAATTTGCAGGTATTCGGACTGATATGGACTTAAGTCCGATTGGCGAGCCTTATAATATGTTGGTCAAGTTGAATGATGATGTTTTACCAAGTCCCGAAGCCTTGATGGTGACAGGCATTACGCCACAACAGACGGTTGAAAATGGTTTTACGGAAGCCGAGTTTTCGAAAAAGATAATTGATGAGGTTTTTACACCCGATACGATTATTGTTGGGTTTAATAATATTCGTTTTGACGACGAATTTATCCGCCATTTGTTGTGGCGTAATTTTTATGATCCATATGAATGGAGTTATCGGGATGGTCGGTCGCGTTGGGATTTGTTGGACGTAATTAGGATGACACGGGCACTGAGGCCCGAAGGGATTGAATGGCCAGTTGACGACAAAGGCGTTGCAACCAATAGACTAGAATTGATCGCCAGCGCTAATAAAATTGATCATTTTAAAGCCCATGATGCTTTGTCGGACGTTGAAGCATTAATTGCGGTCACTAAATTAATTCGCGACAAACAACCTCAACTTTACGAATATTTACTAAAAATGCGTGACAAAAACGAAGTCAAAAAGTTAGTTAATTTGGACTATAAACAGCCGTTTGTGTATGCCAGTGGGCGATTGGATACGGCATTCAACAAGGCAACTGTGGCTTTTCCATTGACGGCTGGTAAAAACGGTAATGTGATTATATATGATTTACGAACTGATCCGACGCCGTTTATTAACATGAGTCAAAAGGAATTGACTGCTAAAATATATGCGTCTTGGGATGAGCGTCAAGCTGATGATTTTGTAAAATTACCGGTTAAAGAATTGCAATATAATCGGGCACCAGCAGTTGCACCGCTGGGTGTGTTAGCGGCGGGTGATGGCTGGAATAAAATATCATTGGACGAAGAAACGATTACAAAACATAAAACAATTTTATTGTCGGCACCGGCATTTGCTGAAAATGTGCGGACGGTTTTGGAAGGTCGTGAAGAATTCAAAAAATCACCCGATCCCGAAGCGCAACTTTACGATGGATTTGTGCCTGATATTGATAAAATGCGAATTGAAACTGTTCGAAGTGCTGACGAACGTAAATTAGCTGATTTTCATCCGAATTTTACTGACGAGCGACTCGAACTATTGTTGTTGCATTACAAAGCCCGTAATTTTCCAAAGAGTTTAGCCGAGGACGAGGCGATTGCCTGGGAGAGGTGGCGATCAGACAAAATAACATCGTCAATGCCTGAATTTGTTAAATCTTTGCAAAAATTATCAGCCACAATTACTGATGAAAGTAAATTATTCGTGTTGCAAGAATTGCAGTTATGGGCCGAGAGTGTGATGCCGGTTGAGTTTGATAGTTAACCACCCAATTCTTCATCACCGTCCACCATTCCAACACTCATCCAACATCCTGTTTGTCTGACGCGCTAATAATAAAGTTTAGGTCACTTTGTATCCTGCGTAACTCGCTACCACTCAAACATACTCGGATAGCAAGGTGCCCTAAACTTTATTCTTCCGGTCAGCCAAAGGGATATTGTATTAGTGTTGTTCATGTTGGACGGCTAGCGATGTTTATAAGATTATCTTGCTAATAAAATACATACTATAACATTTTCCAGGGTCCGACCCTGGAAGAGTAAGAGGACACTCAGATGAATGATGGGGTGGAGTGGTGGTGTTGTGATTGCGAATCACACAGTACTGGAATATTTTGCTGATTTAGCGTATAATCGATGGGCTATGTCAGAGGTAATTAAAGTTGTTGGTGCCCGCGAGCACAATCTAAAAAATATCAGCGTCGAAATTCCACGCGATAAATTAGTTGTGATTACTGGACTATCTGGTTCGGGAAAATCGAGCCTTGCCTTTGATACTATTTATGCCGAAGGCCAACGCCGATATGTTGAAAGCTTGTCCAGTTATGCTCGGCAATTTTTGGGCATGATGGAAAAGCCGGACGTTGATTATATTGAAGGCTTAAGCCCTGCGATTAGTATCGACCAAAAATCAACCAGCCGTAATCCGCGAAGTACAGTTGCAACCGTTACCGAAATTTATGATTATTTGCGTTTGCTTTATGCTCGCATTGGCGTGCCACACTGTCCAATTTGCGGTAAACCAGTTACGCGTCGTACATCTGAAACTATTATTGATGAAATTATGAAGTTGCCTGATGGGTCAAAATTAATGATTTTGGCGCCGATTATTAAGTCCAAAAAAGGTGAGTTTGCACATATTCCTGAACAATATAATCGTTTAGGTTTCGCTCGGGCGCGAGTTGATGGCGTTGTTTATGCGCTGGATGAATTTCCTGAACTTGATAAAAAATTTAAACACGATATTGAAATTGTGGTTGACCGAATTGCCTTATCACCCGATATGTTGGGACGGGTTACACAATCGGTCGAGCAGGCACTGGAAATTGCGGCTGGAATTGTCGAAGTGTTAAATGTTGATGACAATACAGTAACGGCTTACAGCCAACGTTACGCTTGTTTGGATCACCCAAATGAAGACATTCCCGAGCTTGAACCACGTTTGTTTAGTTTTAACGCGCCACAAGGTGCTTGCCCTGTTTGTACCGGTCTTGGCAATCGATTGGAAGTCGATCCTGATTTAGTTTTTAACCCCAATCTTACTATTTCAGAGGGCGCGATTCGTCCATACAATCGCGTCAACAGTGATGCTTGGTATATGAAACGACTGGCCAAAGTTGCCGAAGCTAATGGATTTAGTATTAACGTACCAGTCGGTCAATTATCGGCCGAAGATTTAAATAAAGTTTTGTACGGCACTGGTGATCAAAAATACACAGTTGAACTGGGTAGCGGACGTGAATACGAATCAACTTACGAAGGCGTAATACCAAACCTAGAACGTCGTCACAAAGAAACCGACAGTGAATTTATGCGCAAAGATATCGAGCGTTTTATGCGCGAACGCCAATGTTACACCTGTAAAGGTGCGCGTTTGAAACCAGTTGTTTTGGCAGTTACAATTCATGGTTTAAGTATTATGGATGTTTGTAATTTGGATATTACTAACGCCTTGGACTTGTTTCAAAACACGTTGAAGCTGAATGACAAAGAATTATTTATTGCTAATCAAATCATCAAAGAAATTTTGGCTCGACTTGGATTTATGAATAACGTTGGACTAAGTTATATTGAACTTGGTCGGGCGGCCAATACATTATCAGGTGGCGAAGCGCAACGAATTCGTTTAGCGACGCAAATTGGATCAGGTTTGCAGGGCGTTTTGTATGTCTTGGACGAACCTTCAATTGGGCTACACCAACGCGATAATAATCGTTTGATTGATACACTAAAGCATTTGCGTGATTTAGGTAATACGGTAATCGTCGTCGAACACGACGAAGACACGATTCGTCATGCTGATTATTTGTTGGATATTGGCCCAGGAGCTGGTCAAATGGGTGGTTACGTTGTGGCGTCAGGTACGCCAGCCGAAGTCGCCGCCAATAAAGATAGTATTACCGGACGATATCTAAGTGGTATCGAAAAAATTGATGTACCTAAAAAACGTCGCAAAATTACGCAAGGTCGCGAATTAATTATTCGTGGCGCGCGCGAAAATAATTTGAAAAATATCGATGTAGTCTTTCCTTTGGGATTATTAACTGTCGTTAGTGGCGTTAGCGGCAGTGGCAAATCAACACTGGTTAATGACATTTTAGCCAAAGAATTATCTGCCAGGTTGCATCGTTCACACGTTGTACCTGGTGCTCACGAAAATATTGAGGGCATCAATTTACTAGATAAAGTTATCGTGATTGATCAGTCAGCTATTGGTCGTACGCCTAGGTCAAATCCAGCCACGTATACAGGCGTTTTCACACCAATTAGGGAATTATTTGCTTCAACGCCTGATGCTAATATTCGTGGCTACAAAGCTGGACGATTTAGCTTTAACGTCAAAGGTGGCCGCTGTGAGAACTGTCAGGGCGACGGTGTTATCAAGATTGAAATGCACTTTTTACCAGATGTCTATGTAACTTGTGATGTCTGTAAAGGCAAGCGTTACAATCGTGAGGCACTTGAAATTAAATACAAAGGTTCGACAATTAGCGATGTGCTGGATATGACAGTCGAACAAGGTGCTAAATTCTTTGAAAACGTACCGACGATTGCTCGTAAACTTGATACTTTAGTTGAAGTTGGTTTAGGTTATATCCGTTTAGGTCAACCAGCCACGACATTTAGTGGCGGCGAAGCGCAACGTATCAAACTAGCCAGTGAATTATCACGTCGCGCGACTGGTAAAACTTTGTATATATTGGACGAGCCGACGACTGGTTTGCACAGCGCCGACGTAAAAAAACTACTGGTAATTTTGCAAAAACTAGTTGAAGGTGGCAACAGTATGGTGATTATCGAACATAATTTGGACGTTATTAAAACAGCTGATCATTTGATTGATATGGGTCCCGAAGGTGGTATGGGCGGCGGTACAATAGTGTCGGCTGGTACACCCGAAGAAGTTGCCAAAGCAAAAAACTCATTTACTGGCCAATTTTTAAAAGAAATGCTTTAGTTTTCGAGTCGGTTAATAACGATTCTGTCGATAATTATTACTATCGCCAAGATGATTAATCCTAATCCAAGTGACGCTGTAACGTCTGTTAGCCAGTGATAGCCTAAATATAAACGGCTAATTGCTACTATTGCTGAGCCAACTAATGCTAAAAGTAGCCAACTTGTAACAGTTACTATGCTAGAACGACGCGAATAGATTAAATACCCTAATACTAGTAAACAGACAACGACGCTAATTGTATGACCAGATGGAAAAGAGTAATCTAATTCAAAAGGCGCAATCATACTGGTTTGTGATGGGCGATTGTTGGCGGTTAGAACTTTAAGCAGTGTTGATACGCCAGCTGCAAAACCGACCGAGCTAACAAAAGCAAGTGGTCGCCATATTTCTTTTTTTAATATTCCCCAAACGAATGCAATTCCTACGACAACGACGGTAAAAATTTGTAAACTGGCGGCTGTCGTGACTGCTTCCATAATGCTGGTAACTTGTGAATTGCGATTATTAATCATCCAGTCCAAGACAGGTTGGTTAAATGTTCCTAAACCTGAGTTTTGACGCATGCCTAAATAGGCTATGATAAAAATAATTAAACCAATAACAAAGCAGATGACAGCTGTAATTACAGACTTCTTTGTTATCCAAACAGATTTAATGTTTGTTGAATCTATTATTTCTAGCGCCACTTTGTTGTACCTTATTTATTTTTATTGAATATTTTTTTAATTTCTAACTTGGTCGAATTCCAAATAACTTGGCGCTGTTTTTTATCTTTTAATAGGTGATACAGGGCCGGTGTAATCGAAACAACCAGAATCAAGGCGATAAACGGTAACAAGACCGTGTCAATATCAATGCCAATATTGCGCATTAGTTGACCTAAGAAAAATCCTAGATATGTAATGCCGGCTGTCCAAAGTAGCCCGCCAATCATATTGAAAGTTACGAATGTTTTGTATTTCATTTTTGCGACACCTGCAATTAGTGGTGCGAAAGTTCGGACGATTGGCACGAAACGAGCGATAATAATTGTTTTACCGCCGTATTGTTCGTAAAATTCTTGAGCTTTTTGAACGTTTTCTTGGCGGAATAATAGCGAATTTGGTCTTGAAAATAGCCTTGGGCCCAGTTTACGACCGAATGTATAGCCGACATTGTCACCGATAACGGCAGCAGCGAATAATACTAATATGGCAAGGTTGATATTTATATCTAATCTAAAACTTGTTGAACCTTGGATTAAAAAACCCAGTGTGAACAGTATGCTGTCTCCGGGTAAAAAGAACCCAATCAGTAGACCACTTTCGGCAAAGATAATTAAGGCTACAATTACCAATGCTGCGATTGGCCCAGCTGTTTGCGCGAACTGTGTTAAATCAAATCCTGGAATCATTTATAGTCTCCACGATACAAATCATTACGATCTGAAACGTTCTCTATGGTTAAAAACTTGTTTTTTGTACTCGACGTATCTATGGATATGCCTCGTCCAAAGAAGACAAGTTTTATAACTCATAGATAACTGTTCTAAATCCCAACAATTTATATTGCGGAGACTATAGTATTAATTTTAGCATGATAAGCGATTGAATGTTATACTATATATTAGCAGTCAACTATTAACGACTGAAAAGAAGGATAAAACTGATGAGCAATATTCTATTGGCCTTAGACACAAGGACCGCAGAAGGCAAAAAACTAGCTAAATTACGTAATAGTGGATATGTACCTAGTGTAGTTTATGGTGGCCACGCCGAGCCAACAAAAACACAATCAAAAATAGTTGAAACTAATAAAGTGATTCATGCTGCTGGCAAGCATACGCCAGTTCATTTAGTAATTAATGGTAGCAAAAAACTTGCTATTATCAAAGATATCGATATGGATCCAGTTAAACATACGCTGCGACATATCGCGTTTCATACGATTCACCAAAATGACATCATTACAACCGAAGTCCCAATTATCTTAGTTGGCAAAGGCGAGAGCGCAGCCGAACGCGCTGGATTGGTTATCTTGCAAGCTATCGAGCATATTGAAGTCAAGGCAAAACCTGCTCATTTGCCAGAATCAATTGAACTTTCAATTGTTGACTTAGCAACTGATGAAGATAAATTAACCGTTGGTGATATTAAATTACCAGAAGGTGTTGAATTTGCTGATGTTGATCAAAACCTAGAACTAGTGATTGCAAACGTCTACGAACCGGGTGCTTTGCAAGCTGCTAACGAAGCTGCCGGTGGTGACGCCGAAGATGTTAGCGAAGTTGCATCTGACAATGGTGCTGAAGCTCCTGCTGCAGATGGTGCCCAAGCAACCAAGACTGATACCGAAGCTAAGTAGTTTTTGTATAGTTTTTATAACCGCCGTCATAAAACGGCGGTTATAAATTATTATTCGATAAATCCACCAGATTGGTGTGACCATAATTTAGCATAAATACCGCCGTTTTTCAGTAGGTCACCATGCGATCCTTGTTCGACAACTTTGCCATCATCCAACACGACAATTCGATTCATTTTAGCAATAGTAGATAAGCGGTGAGCAATAACGATACTGGTTCGATTCTCCATTAATTTAGTCAAAGCATCTTGAATTAACTTCTCATTTTCACTATCTAATGCTGAAGTCGCTTCGTCTAAAACTAAAATCGGTGCATTTTTGAGTATCGCCCGTGCAATTGCAACACGTTGACGTTGGCCGCCTGATAATTTGACGCCGCGTTCGCCAACCATGGTATCAAAGCCTTTTGGTAAATTTTTTATGAAATCAATTGCGTTAGCTTTTTCGGCAGCTTGGTATATTTCGTCATCACTAGCATCTGGTTTGCCATAGGCAATATTATCGCGTAGTGATCGATGAAATAGCACTGGCTCTTGAGGAACGTAGGCGATTACGCTACGTAAATCTGATTGGCTAACAGAAGTAATATCTTGGCCGTCAATTAAAATTTGGCCACTATCAATGTCGCTAAAACGTAGCAGTAATCTAGTTAAACTAGTTTTACCTGAACCTGATTTACCAATTAATCCAATTTGTTCGCCAGGATTAACAGTTAATAAAAAATCTTTAAATAGTACCTGCTCGTTCTCGTTATGAGTGAAAGATACTTTATTAAATTCAATTTTGCCTTTGTCTATTATAAGTTTTGCAGGACTTACTGGATCTTTTATTTCAATTTCTTCATCCAGAGTATTAATCATTGGACTGGCGTCACCAATAATTCGCAAGTAATTGCGGGTGGTTCGTGATACTGACCATAATTGCGTGACGATACTGAGAGTGTAATTAATTACCAGGTAGATTGTACCAATGCTTGCAAAATGATATTCGGTGGCAAGGATAGCGGCAGCAAAGGCAGAGACGTTCATAATAGTCATCATAGTGCCGAATGAAGCTGTCATGATGATGACTTTTTTCATTTCAACCATCATTGATTTTGTCCATGCGTGAACAATTTTGTCGTATTGGTTGATTTCAGATTTCTCACCTGCGAATGCTTTGACGGCTGATATATTACTTATAACATCAGCAAAGTAGGCAGTCATAGCACTAGATTTTTCAGCAACGTTTTCGCTGATAGGTGCGATTGAATTTTGTGATTTAACGATTACGATGATAACGACAATAGACAGTATTGCTAGGGCAACTGCATATTGCCAAAGCATAAAACTAAGCGCAATACAGACTGATACTAATGTCGTCGCGATTGGCACGGCTGTAAAAATAATAGTATCCCAAAAGCGTTCAATTGATCCAGTTAATTTGCTGGCGTTGGATACGATTCCGCCGCTCATACGATTGGCGTGGTAGCCTAAACTTTTGGCGGTTAAATGGTTCATTATTTTTTTAGCAATGGTTGATTGCATTCTTGATTCAACTACATAAGCCATAGCAATAGTGAAACGGAATACAACGACATCCTCTATAAACAACACAAATCCATATCCGAATAGTAGCCCACTACTAGTTACCATGGTAGCTGAACCGTTGGCAATATGAGTTAATAGTTGTGATACAAAGATTGGCGCAATCGCTGCGGTTAGAGCCGTAGATATTATTTGACTAAGTATCATCAGCCATGTCGAAACTGGAGAAACTTTCCAAAGACCAAAAATAAACCCAACGATTCGTTTTTGTGAAGTTTGTTTTATCATGCTGTTCCTTTGTTTTTAGTTTGTCATTATTAAAGAGTAGAGGATCCTAATATATCTGGATCATATTATTAAAATTATACTATATAATATAATCTGATGCAAAGAGATAAATTAAAACAACTTCCAATTACGCCAGGTGTTTACTTTCATAAAGACAAAACCGGTGAAATTATTTATGTTGGTAAAGCGGCAGTTCTGAAAAATCGCGTTAAACAATATTTTCAAAGTACGCGTGATATGGACATTAAAACCAAGGCTTTGGTCGCTGAAATTGCTGATACTGATTGGATCGAAACTGAAAGTGAAATTGATGCTTTGTTTTTGGAAGCCGAAATGGTCAAGCGCTACATGCCAAAATTCAATATTTTGTTGCGTGACGACAAATCATTATTGTTTGTTCGAATTGATATGAAAAACAATTGGCCATATGTCAGTTTTACGCGCAATCCAGCTGATGATGGGGCTGAATATTTTGGGCCATATTATAATGCTTTTGCAGTTAAAAAAGCCTTACGTTATTTGCGTAAAATTTTTCCATATTACACAAAGTTACCAAAAGAAGGATCAAGATTGGACCTGGATGATCACTTAGGTTTGTCGCCAGTTGGTATGTCAATCGATGAATACAAATCAAACTTGCGAAAATTGATTAGTTATATGAATGGCAATCGCAAGGCTTTGATTAATGATTTAGAGCGTGATATGAAAACAGCCGCCAAATCACAGGATTTTGAATCGGCAGCTAAAATTCGCAACAAAATATTTAATTTGCGTGAATTACAGCGTCGAATTATGTTCGGCGACAAAGAATTTTTGGATATCAGCAAAGATAACGCTCTGCGCGATTTAACTGATTTATTGGGATTATCGAAAATCCCAGCTCGAATTGAAGGTTACGATATTTCACATATGAGCGGCACCAATGTTGTAGCTAGCATGGTAGTTTTTACGAACGGAGTTAGTGATAGGGCGCAGTATCGCAAGTTTAAAACTCGAACTGACAAAAACGATGATTTTTATAATATGAATGAAACAATCACCAGACGTTTAAGTGAGAAAAATATAAAAAGCTGGGGCAAACCTGATTTGGTCTTGATTGATGGCGGTAAAGGGCAACTGGATGCGGCCATTAAAGCTCGTGACGAAATGGGTCTGCAGGCGATTCCATTTATTGGTTTGGCAAAACGTGACGAACAGATTGTAATTGCCAATCCAAAAAAACATATTACACCACAAAAACCAATTTTGCAGGGTCCGTCCTTGCAAACAAAAAAGCTGAAAGAATTAGATGGATTTGTTACTAAAACAGATGACTTTACATTAATTAATCTGCCAAAATCAACTCATATTATTAAATTGTTGCAAAGAATCCGTGATGAATCGCATCGATTTGCAGTTAGTTATCATACGGTTTTAAAACGTAACAAGCAAACCGCTAGTGCGCTAGAAGAAATTCCTGGTATCGGTCCAAGAACCAGATCAAAACTGATTCGTAAATTTGGCAGTGTACGTGGACTGAAAAATGTACCCGAATCAGATATTGCAATGGTTGTTGGCAAAACAAAAGCACAAGCAATTAGGAAATTTGTATAGAATTATTCTAATTATGCTATAATTAGGCGAAATTATTAGGTTCATTAAAAGGATCTTGTTATAAAAAAACACAAACAGCCAACAGTATATAAAAACGGCTTTACTCTCGTCGAGATAATAGTGGTCGTAATCATTATAGGCATACTTGCGACTATTAGCATAATTAGCTATGGCAATTTTCATAAGTCAATTGCCGTAGCACAGCTGAAAAGTGACCTAAGTAGTGTAGCGACTGCTATGGAGACTACTCATACATTTAGCAATGCGTACCCTTCGGTTTTACCGTCTATTTTTAATCCGACAAAGGACAGTATTGGCAATGCGGTCTCAACATTTTCAGATCCTATTAGCTATGACAGTTATAAGACTTATTGTGTAGACGGTACAAGTGTTTCTGACAATACTATACATTATTATATTGATTCCACGTCAAGGTCGCTCGGCGCTCAATTAGGTAGCTGTGCTGCGGCTCATCCAGGTCCGTCAAACTTGGTGGCAACACCGGCTTCAAGTAGCTCGATGAGTCTATCTTGGGATGCGCTTGCCAGTGCTACCAGCTACACCCTTCAATGGGACACCTCGTCTACGTTCACTAGTCCGGTTATTGCTACCCAAACAGCTACAACAGCTGTTGCGACTGGCCTAACATAGGGAGTAAACTATTATTTTCGTGTTAATGCGCTTGTTGGTGTAACTAGTGGTTGGTCGAGTGTAGTTGTTGCTAATACTAATCTGCCAACACCATCAGCTCCATCTGTTGCCGTTGCTTTAATTAGCGGTAATACTATTCAAGCGACAATAACGCCAGTTGTGGCATGTTCGGGTTTTACGACACAGTATAGCTTTGCCAGCTATACAAATGCAGGTGCATGGTCAAGTTATACACCTTGGTCTACAACACCATCTGTGACTCAATCTGCCAGTGAGGGCTATAAATATGGTTACAAAGCACAATCTCGTTGTTATGTCAGTACTACATACTCCGGCACTCCATCAACTGATGGAGCTGAGACTGATTATGTTAATTTAATTACAACTGTTCCGGCTGCGCCAGCTATAAATGTTAGTCTTATTGATTGGCAAACGACGAATTACTCTTGGTCAACGCCATCTAGTTGTCCATTGGGTACGACTGGAAATTATCAGTATGATTATCGTAATGATTCTGGATATAATTCTGGCTGGGTGACAACAGGTGTGACGACAATTGGCGAGACGACGGCTCATTTTGGTTATAACTATTATGTCAAGATTAAAGCTCAATGTGCCAACGCATATACTGCTGGTGGTTGGGGAAGTGAAGGGCCAGAGGTTGGTTATCTAAGACCATTCCCATCAATTCAAGTTTTGATTGTAGCTGGCGGTGGTGGTGGTGGTGGCAAGGGCGGTGGCGGAGCTGGTGGCTATTATTACAATGGGTCGTATTCTATTGGTCAGACAACATATGGTGTAACTGTCGGTGGTGGCGGAGCTGGTACAACTGGTGTAGGATCTCGTGGTGTCGACTCTATATTTAATGGTATTACGAGGTACGGTGGCGGTGGTGGTGGTGATTCTGGGGCTGATGCTGGTACGTATGGATCGGGCGCTGGTGGTGGTGGAACTCAACATAACAGTAGTAATTCGGCATCTTCAGGAACAGGCGGACAAGGTAGAAATGGCGGTACGGCCTATGCTAATAATAATGCTGGAAGTGGCGGGTGGCGGAGGGTG
>Ga0194037_1000014_pt1 | contig 142166 bp, 136 predicted proteins | sample JunL306m_MetaG_FD_148653 | JGI IMG/M metagenome (GOLD analysis project Ga0194037, IMG submission 148653) | Anoxic zone freshwater microbial communities from boreal shield lake in IISD Experimental Lakes Area, Ontario, Canada - Jun2016-L304-6m | ecosystem: Environmental > Aquatic > Freshwater >...
TATTGTTTTTTAGTAGATAAATTAATGGACTAATAGCTTCATCGTAAGTGAATCTCCACCTTTAATATAGCATCATGGATTTAGCACCAGGCAAAAAAATATATTTTCTCTCTGACTTTCATTTGGGAGCTCCCAATAATATAGAAAGTCGTCAAAGAGAGGATGCTGTGGTAGCTTTTTTGAAACAAGCCAGGCAAGATGCAGCTGCCTTTTTTATTGTAGGTGATATATTTGATTTTTGGTTTGAATATAAAACTGTCGTTCCCAAAGGATTTGTAAGGTTATTGGGCTGTTTGGCAGAAATTGCAGATGCAGGCATCCCATTGCACATTTTTACAGGTAATCATGATTTATGGATGAAGGATTATCTCACACAGGAATTAAATGCGAAAGTGTATTTTAAACCTGAAATTTTTCATCTTGGGCATAAAAAATTTTTCATAGGACATGGGGATGGATTAGGCCCAGGTGACAATGGCTATAAGTTCATTAAAAAAATATTTACAAATCCTTTGTGTAAATGGTTGTTTAAGTGGGTACATCCTGATGTAGGAATACAGTTAGCCAATTTTTTTAGTAGCCAAAGTCGTGCAAAAACAGGCAGTGCTGACGAACAATTTTTAGGAGAAGATAAAGAATGGCTTATTATTTATACCAAACAAAAAGCGACAGAAGTAAATGTTGATTATTTTGTTTTTGGCCATCGTCATTACGCTATTGATTTTACCATTAATGAAACCACTCGATATATTAATTTAGGTGATTGGATTAAATTATATACTTATGGAGTTTTTGATGGGGATAATATGTCTCTAGAAAAGTGGACAATAAAAAAATAATTTTATGAATCTGGAACAAGAAATACTTAGCAATTCTATTAAAAGTTATTTGTACATCCTAGGTATTATTTTAGCGACTTATATTTTAAAAAGATTTGTATCTCGATTTTTTGCAAGCATCATTTACACATGGATAGATAAAAAAAATCATTCAGAGCTTCGTAAAAGTCATGTGCATCGCTTAGTGGTCCCCATAGAGCAATTTTTATTATTTCTTGTTGCTGTTATTGCTTTATATGAATTAAAATTTCCTGAAGTATGGAATGTTCATTTATTCAAATTGACTTTACAGGAAGTCATTGAGTCGGTTGTTAAATTATTCTTTATTATTTTACTCATCCGAGTATCACTCCGTACACTTGAATTTATTTCTATTATTTTAGAGGAAAGATCTAAATTAACAAAGGATCAAACAGATGATCAGTTAATTTTATTTTTTAGAGACTTTTTCAAGGTCATTTTATATATCATTGGGGTGTTGCTGGTATTGCGTTATGTATTTAATGAAAATATTGGCAATTTAGTGACCAGCTTAAGTATCGTAGGAGCCGCTGTGGCTTTATCTATGCGAGAAAGTTTGGAAAACATCATTGCTTCTTTTATTATATTTTTTGATAAGCCATTTACAGTGGGTGATTTAGTGAAAGTGAATAATTTCACAGGCACCATTGAAAAAATTGGATTGCGTAGCACTCGTATTCGAACACAGGATAAAACTTATATCACGGTTCCTAATAAACAAATGGTAGATACGATTGTGGATAATATTAGTTTGAGATCTGAGCGCAAAATTGAAATGGATATTCAATTAAGTGTACAAACATCAGCTCCTTTAATTTCAGCATTAAGTAGTCATGTGCGTTTGATGATTGCACAAGAATCAAATATTATTTCTTCTTCAGTTTTTGTAGCTGAAGCAGGGAAGCAATCGCATGTTATTCATGTAGAATGTTTCATTTCCATGCAGGTGGATATGAATGCACTTCAACAATTAAGAGAAAAATTAAATGTGGCAGTGATTGAATTTGCTAATCAACATCAAATTCAATTTTCAGATAAAGGCTAGTTTATAAACTACTTTTTAAACTGACTAAAAAACTGCGTAAGTTTTTTAAGCTATTTAAAATGGCAACATCTTTTTCTGCTTTTTCCTTATTATTTTTCAAATAAGTTTTTGCGCCATCAATGGAATATTTTTTCTCACGTAGTAGAAAATGAATTTGTTTTAAAAATTCAATATCCTGGGCTCTAAATAATCTATCCCCCTTTCTGGTTTTACGTGGTTGTATTTGCTTAAACTCTTTTTCCCAATATCTAATTAAGGAAGTGTTCACGTTAAACCAATGAGCCACTTCTCCAATAGGATAGTATAATTTTTGTTGTAAAATTTCGGCCGAAGGAATATTTAATTTTCCCATTTCAGCATCCATAGCAGCAAATGATTTACGACCTCTTTTTTGTTTGCTGTGATGTGCATTTAAATGTTGGGCAGCACGAGATACAATAGGAAGCGATTCTTCTTCTAAACTATTTTCAATAACTACTTGTAAAGTTTGTTTTTGAAGGTTTGCTTTTTGTACATTAGTACTGGCTTTAGATGTCTTTGGCATGACAATGTGAACCGCTTCAGAGGGGTCACTACCAAATAAATCCATTTGTTGCAAGTGCTTCGCCATAAATCAAAGTTAAGGTTCTATTTACTTGAACTAATGCCTATAAATGATTGGTGGATAAATTGTTAAGTAAGGTGTATTTTTGCATATGCGTTTATTTCTATTAGCTGATAGTTCTTATCCCATTCCACGTATAGTGGTGTACCAAAAAATATTGGATATAATCAATGCTGGTAAGGCTTCTGCTCATTTACATTTTTATATTGTAGGCGATCATTTTCCTACTTTTTACCAAGACGCGTATGAAGCACATTCCAATGTTACTTTATTAAAGAAGTATCCAGCAGAAAAGCTTATCAGCGAGGTGACGAATGCTATTCTACTTCATTTTGGAAGTAGTTTAAAAGGAAGTCAACAATTTCCGCAGTATTTTATTCCTCTATCAGGTCCCGGTTTGGTGAAAAACAATAACCTTTTCCGAAAGTTACAAAGCTGGATCACTTTTAAAGGTTTTATTAAAAAAGCAACCAGTGTTTTCGCAACCAACACATGGACCCAATCCTACTTGAACTTGAATCTTCCTAAAAATAGCAATACGATTCAGAATGCGTATTTACCTATTTCTGGCTTGCCACAATTGGAATGGGTAAGTATTTCGGCTGCTAAACAAGAGTTAACCCAAGGTGCCGATTATTATTTGGCTTTGATTTCTGTCGACCATTTTGTGAACACTTTAAAAGAGTTCTCCATTTTTAAAAAATGGCAACACACTAGTATGGCATTGGTTTTTGTTTGGGATACCCCGCAACAAATGGAGCAAGCAATACAGTTGCAAAAGGGGTATAAATACAAAGACGCCATCGTTCATACATTCATTCAAGACTTAAGTATGGAAGAGTTAGCGGGTACTTATGCGATTTTATGGGGTCAAGCTCATTTTGATAAATTACCTTGGATGGAATGGGCTATTCAATTTAAAATTCCATTGATGTTGGATATTGCCATTGCTCTTCCTGATTCTTTTACAAATGCAGGTGAAATATTTAATTTTCAGGAAAGTACGGCACTATCTAATCACTTCAAATTATATTATAAAGATGAAGTGTATCGACAATCAAGAGCTAATATGGGAAGTCAGTGGTATGAAACTTATCAAAAGGAATATGCGCAAAACACAGCCATTCGCATACCTATTGACTTGCATTCTTAAGCTTACATTTTACCTTTCATTTACCTTTCGTTTTACCTTTCATTGGGTGTGCTCACTTTTTCTTCTCGAACCATAATCACTTTTATTTCTGGCGCAGATTCATCTTATATATCTTGTTTAAAATTTGTATTTTTGCTGACAAATTAAAACTATGCATCAATCCTCTATCAACGTACAAATTAGCTTAGATGAACAAAAAATTCCACAGGATATTCAATGGTCTGCAACTGATAGTACTGCAAAAGAATCTCAATCGGCTCGTGCTATGATGATTACCTTTTGGGATCCTACCGATAAAACTGCTTTGCGTATTGATTTATGGACAAAGGATATGATGGTGGACGAAATGGCCGATTTTTTTTATCAGAATTTAATGGGTATGGGTGATACTTATTTAAGAGCTACACAGGATCCTGCTTTGGCAGATGAGTTCAAGCAATTTGCACAATCTTTTTATAAAAAATTTAGAGCCACTCAATTAGATCAAAACAAAAAATAAAATATTTTTTTTATGAGTTTAGAAACACAAGTAATGTCCTTTATGAAGGACGCGATGAAAAATAAAGATGAGGCTTTGTTAAGAGGGTTACGTGCTATTAAAGCAGAAATTATAAAAGCAAAAACAGAACCAGGGGCGAATGGTGAAATTTCTGAAGATGGAGAAATGAAATTATTGCAAAAGTTAGTAAAGCAACGTAAGGATTCATTAGCTATTTATGAACAACAAAACCGTTCCGATTTAGCCGCTAAGGAATCTGAAGAAATTGCTATCATTGAAAAATTCTTACCAGCACAAATGAGCGAAGAAGAGGTGAAAGCTGCGGTGCAAGCCATTGTCACTGAATTAGGAGCTGCTGGTCCACAGGACTTAGGAAAAGTGATGGGTGTTGCTACTAAAAAATTGGCAGGACAAGCGGATGGAAAAGTAATATCTGCAATGGCTAAAGCTATTTTAACGCCTCAGTAGTTCATGATTATTTTAGGATCTAAAATGGAGTCCTACAAAAGTTTATAAACCTTTCGATTATGTGGTTAGATATTGTCACAGGAACATTATTTATTCTTGCTTTGTTGCAAGGGTATCGACATGGTTTTATTAGAGCCGTCATTTCATTCTTTTCTCTTTTCATAGGGCTTGTAGTAGCGTATCAGTTTTCAGGCTTTATCGCAAAACAATTAAAAGAGCACACACATATTCAAAGTCATTGGATTCCTTTCATCGCATTTATTATAGTTTTGATCCTGGTTTTACTCGTATTGAAAATGGCTGCGGGTTTATTACAACAAACAGCAGATTGGTTGATGATGGGATGGTTTAATAAAGTATTAGGAGTCGTTTTATATGCTTTTATTTATTTTACTATTTGGAGTTCTATTGTTTACTTTTTACAAATTTTAGGGGTGTTGGAGCCGAGTCAAATGAAGGACACTTGTACGTACGAATATCTTCATAAATGGTGGCCTTATTGTTTGCAAAAAATGGGTGAATGGCTGCCCTTTATTAAAAACACAATCACTACTTTTTCCACCCAACTCAATGTCAAAACTTCGGTATAAATAGCGTCTCAAAAAGGCCATCATTGACTGTATTTAGGGGCCTAATCGTCCCGTGTAAACCCAATATTATATTTTAACAAAATGGGTGGGGATCGGGGGTTCAAATAAGCTTTATTTACTATGAATTAACTATCTTTATCCATAAAGGACTAAACTAATTTAGAATCCTTTTATTTATCATATGGAATACGAGTTAAAAAAGGAAGGAAAATTTGAGTACCTCGAAGTGGGTGAAGGCGAAACGCTGATGTTATTGCATGGGCTCTTTGGTGCGCTAAGTAATTTCTCGGATCTCATTGAAAAATTTAGACATACACATAAAGTAGTCGTTCCTATTTTACCTTTATTTGACTTGGATATTTTACATACCAGTGTTACAGGATTGGCAAAACATGTGACACAGTTTATTGACCATAAGGGGTATGATAATATACACTTATTAGGAAATTCATTAGGTGGCCATGTGGGTTTAGTGTATGTTTTAAAAACACCCGAAAAAATTAAATCTTTAACTTTGACGGGTAGTAGTGGTTTATTTGAAAATGCAATGGGAGATAGTTATCCTAAAAGAGGGGACTATGAATACATTAAAAATAAAACAGCACAAACTTTTTACGACCCTGCAGTAGCCACTAAGGAGTTAGTAGACGAAGTGTTCGAGATTACTCGAAATCGCATTAAAGTCATTAAAATACTTGCATTAGCAAAAAGTGCTATCAGAAATAATTTAGGCGAGGAGTTGCATCAAATTAAACAACCCACTATGTTAATTTGGGGGAAGAACGATATTGTTACACCTCCTTTTGTAGCAGAAGAGTTCAAAAAATTAATTCCCCATAGTCAATTACAATTTATTGATAAATGTGGACACGCTCCAATGATGGAAGTGCCTCAGGAGTTCAATTCTATTTTAGAAAACTTTTTACAATCCTTACCAAAATAAATAGAATGGTTGTATCATCTATAGCTGTCACCAATTATCCAATGCTTCATTTGGAAGATAAAGTATCCTTTGTATTGCAATGCATGGAAGATTATGATGTTTTTCAGTTGCCATTAGTAAAGGATGATTATTATATTGGGTTAGTCAATAAAGAGGATGTGTTGGATTTGGATGAAAATCAAACGCTAGCAGTCATAGCAGATCAACTTACTAGATTAGCTTTATCAAATACCGCGCATTTTACAGCGGCTTTAAATTTATTTGCAAAAAATCAGTTGTCGCTTTTGCCTATTTTAAATGATCATCAAGAATGCGTTGGAGTGATTCCTCAAAAAAATTTAAATGAATTATTGGCGCAATTTTTAGGCGTCGATTTACCTGGTGCTATTATTGTAGTTTCTATTTCTCCTTATCAATATTCTTTAGCGGAACTAAGTAGATTGGTAGAAACCAATAATGCTCAAATCACGCAACTTAATACTCATTTTGAGGAAGCGAATGGCTCATTGGTGATTACCTTTAAACTGAACAAAGAAGAAGCTTCAGCGATCATTGCAACTTTACAAAGATATAATTATCAAGTACTTCATTACTTTGGAAATAGCCCTTTACATAATGATATCGAAGATCATTATCAACACTTAATGAATTATTTAGATGTTTAATTGTAAAAAGTATTTCCTGTTCTTTTTAATATTTATTTCTTTAAGTGAATGGGTGCAAGCACAATTTACTATTAAGTCTATTGACATAGAAGGAAATACAAAAACCAAAAGTTATATTTTATTACGGGAACTTCCTTATCATGTAGGCGATATTATATCTAAAGATTCGTTAGAAGTATTGAACACTCTTGCAGAACAACAATTATATAATACTTCCTTATTCTTATCTACAAAAGTTACTTCACAGTTTTTGCAAGGCAATGAAAGCGGACAGGTTCAAATTCAAATTGTGGTCAAAGAAAGGTGGTATACTATTCCTAAGCCTTATTTTAAATGGGTAGATCGAAATTTTAGTCAATGGTGGAACGAACAGCATCATAGCTTAGAGCATGTAAATTATGGAGTTAGTTTATACCAAAGTAATTTGACCGGGAATAATGATAAACTAGTAATAGGAGTCATTGGAGGGTATACGAAACAAAATATTTTGCGTTATCAATTACCTTTTTTTGATAAAAAATTAAAATATGGGTTTGGATTAGGTTGGCAAAATTATGCCCAAAAGGAAATTAATTATACTACTCAAAACGACAAACAAATATTTTTCAAAACTTTAGACGTCATAAGAAGTGGGTATCGCGCTAATCTTAATTTATCCTATCGTCCTAATTTATTTGAACGACATTCCTTACAGATAGGATGGGGGAATGACCAATTATCGGATTCTGGTTTTTTGAAACAGCCTCTATTTTTACCGAATTATAAAAAGGCATTTTCCTACATTGACCTTAGTGTCGCTTTTACTAAAATACAATTTGATTATAATGCTTATCCTACCAAAGGGAATAGCACCGAGTTTATCGCGTTTCAACGTTTCTCCAAGGCTTCTAATTTTACCTCTATTCAATTTAGAAAAATTAAAGCACATCCCTTTTCTCCTAAAAACTTTATCTTATTCGAATCTAATTCGATGCTCAAATTTTTACCTAATTACAATTATTTAGATACTCGGTTAGTGGGATATGGAAATTTACAATTCAATGGGTTAGAATATTATATTATAGATGGGAATGCGGCTACTATTTTCAAAACATCACTTCAACATTCCATTGGTAGCATCACTATAAAAAATCCGATCACTCAAAAATTCCTTCCTGAGGCGAAATTTCAGTTTTGGGTCCGTGCTTTCTCCAACCTTGGATATGTGTATAGTGATCATGTTTTAAATACGAATAAATTATCCAATACGCTCATTCGAACAGCGGGGATAGGCCTAGATGTTATCAGTATTTATGATTTTGTGTTAAAAATTGATTATAGTGTGAATCAGCTTGGAGACAAAGGTTTATATTTACACGGTGGAATCAATTTTTAAATTTTAATGAAAGTAGCCATTTACAGTAGAGGGGTTGATTTGGATCAACAGCAATCATTAAATGCGTTGTTGTTAGAGCTTCATCGTTATGATATCACTATTTGTATTTTTCATGATTTAATACAAAAATTTAACTTGTTGGCACCCGCTGACAAGCAGGGGTATATACCTTTTTTATCTGCCCATGATTTGCCTAATAATATTGATTGTTTAATTAGTTTGGGCGGGGATGGAACCGTTTTAGATTCGGTGACTTTAGTAGGAGATTCTAATATTCCTATTTTAGGTATTAATTATGGTCGTTTAGGATTTTTAGCTTCTATATCAAAGGATGAATTAAGTACCATGGTGGAAGCTTTAGTGAGCGGTACTTTTGTGATTGAAAAAAGAGCTTTAATTCACTTAGATGCCAATATCCCCATTTTTGGAACGACTCCTTTTGGATTAAATGAATTTGTGATTCATAAGCGAGATATTTCTCCTATGATTAAAATTCACACTTACTTAAATGGTGAGTTTTTAAATTCTTATTGGGCAGATGGTATTATTGTTTCCACACCTACCGGTTCCACTGGCTATAATATGAGCTGTAATGGCCCCATTTTATTCCCTGATTCAGCTAGTTTTGTAATTACTCCAGTTGCACCGCATAATTTAAATGTAAGATCGATTGTAGTTCCTAATACTTCAGTAATTTCATTTGAAATAGAGGGGCGTACTGAGGAATTATTGTGTGCTTTAGATGCTCGAAAGGAAATTGTACCTAAGTCCATTCAATTGGCTTTAAAACAAGAATCCTTTACGGTGAGCTTTATAAGACTCAATGAGAACAGCTATTTAACAACATTACGTACCAAATTAACTTGGGGCTTAGACAAAAGAAATTAGAAAGTATGGGTAAGCGAATTTTAATTTTTATTAGTTTTATATATTTTTCTAATGGCACATGGGCACAACACCATGAGCTGTCCGAAAATTTTGCAGAAGCGGGTGTCATGTATGGCATGGCTTCCTATCAAGGTGATATTGCACCGGATGTTCAAGTGTATTATCGCAACTATGGCGCTTTTGTAAAAAAGCAACTGAATAATTATGTAGGAATCAGATTGAATGTGGAGATGCAAAAATTAGCAGCACATGATATGCTATCTTCCGATCCTTACGCAATTGCAAGGAATGCGAATTTCTTGATCAATACATTGGACTTTAGTGCAATGGGAGAATTTTATTTTTTAAATTATATATCAGGATCTAGAAATAAAAAATTTACCCCCTATGTTGGGATGGGCGTGGGTTATTTGTTAACGCTGGAAACGATTCGTAATAATAATACAAGTGTAGTCGCTGTTGACAATGCTACCACCAAGTCGGATTTGCCACTTACCTTTCCCATTAATTTTGGTTTAAAATATAATATTTATCATCAGTTTAATATTTTCGGAGAAGCGATGTATCGTTTTACGAATACCGATAATCTGGATTTTTTAAATACCACTTCCACTGCCCCCACCTTTGATGCACCCCTAGGGTATCAAGGAAGTCGTTCTGGTAACGACCGCTTTTTTTCTGCCAAAATTGGCATATCTTATACCTTCAACACCATTTACGGTATTGAGCAAAATAAGGGTCAACAAAACAGAAGCTTATTGAACAGGATTAGACGTAAATAAGCAAGGGTTTTATTAATTTTACAGCATGGAAAATTTGGATTCGACGAGATTGCCTAAACATATTGCCATTATAATGGATGGGAATGGAAGATGGGCACAGGAAAAGGGGCATGATCGTTTATATGGACATTTTCATGGGGTAGAAAGCGTACGTAACATTGTGGAGGCCGCTGCCGAAATTGGCATTAAATACCTCACTTTGTATGCTTTTAGTACCGAGAACTGGGATCGACCCGCTCCAGAAGTCGCAGGCTTAATGAGTCTGTTTGTGGACACCATCTCCAAGGAAGTACCTTCATTACATAAAAATAACATCAAGCTTCACTTTATTGGTAACCTGGCTTTATTGCCTGATGATGCCAAAAAGGCCCTTGAAACAGCGACTGCCACCACCGCGCAAAATACCGGTTTAGAGCTGATTATTGCCTTAAGCTATAGCAGCCGTTGGGAATTGATTCAAGCCATCCAAAATCTAGCCCAAAAAGTGCAAGAAGGGACCTTATTACCCCAAGATATTAAGGAGGCAAGTTTGAGCGCAGCCCTTGCTACCAGTGCTTTTCCCGATCCAGAGCTCATGATTCGCACCAGTGGAGAATACCGAATTAGCAATTTCTTATTATATCAATTAGCCTACGCCGAATTGTACTTTACAGAGACCCGTTGGCCCGATTTTCGTAAAAAAGACCTCATTGAGGCCATCCTTGATTTTCAGTCTAGAGAGCGAAGATTTGGCAAAACAGGCCAACAAGTGCAAACAAATGATGAAAATAAATAATATATTTTATTTTAGGTTTTAACAAAGACTTTGAAATATTACGAGTAATTTGCGACACTTTTAAAATTATAAATGTAGCCCCTTTGCAGATGCAGAAATTTCTTTCAATTTATATAGGATCCTTATTGATTCTTTTACTGTCCTCGACTTCTTATTCTCAGGTAGCTCCTGTAAAGGATTCGGTGTCACAAATTAACGTCAAGCTCCTTAATATACTTAACCAAAAAACCCCTGCGAAGTATAAAATTCGTGCTATTAATGTAGTGGGTAACGTCAATTTTGATGAAAACTTATTATTGTCACTTTCTACTTTAAATATTGGCGATGAAATATCCTTGCCTGGAGGTGAAAATTTCGGAAAAGCGATTCACAAATTAATGGATCAAAATTATTTCAGTGATGTAAGTATTTGGTTGACCGATTTAGTAGGAAATGAAATTGATGTAGAAATTGCAGTGGTGGAACGTCCTCGATTATCAAAATATAATTTTATTGGAGTTCGTAAATCTGAAACAGATGAATTGTCGGGTAAAACAGGATTAACTCCTAATAGGGTGATTACTCAAAATATGAAAATTACTGCAGTAGAAGGGATTAAAAAGTTTTTTGCAGAGAAAGGTTTTCAAGATGTTAAAGTGACTATTAAAGAAAAAAAGGACGCTACTAAAAAGAATAGTTTATTGTTGGATTTTGTAGTGGATCGTGGTCCTAAAGTACGTATCAACAGCATCAACTTTGGAGGAAATAAAATAGATGAAGCGAAGTTGAAAAAAAGCTTAAAAGAAATTCACGAAAAATCGAGAATGACTTTATATCCGGTGTATGATAAACCCATGATTGTTAAAACGTCGCCTTATACTTTTGAACAATATTTAAGTGAGAAAGGGTATTTGACATTTACGAAAACACGTAAAGTATTAAGTCCTTATGTGAGAGTTAAATTGAGTTCTTCTAAGTACAATGTTAAAAAATACGACGAAAGCAAGGATAATTTATTGAACTATTACAACTCTTTGGGATTTCGTGATGCGGTGATAGAAAAAGATACTTTATATCATAATGCAGTAGGGAATTTAAATATCGATATTCAATTAAAAGAGGGTCGTAAATATTATTTTGGAAACATTACATGGAGAGGTAATACCAAGTATGCTGATTCTTTGTTAACGAGTATTTTGAATATTAAAAAGGGAGACATTTATAACCGTGAAATTTTATACAATAAATTAGGCAAAACACCTACTGCGGAAGGCGGTGATGTAAGTGGATTGTATCAAGATGATGGTTATTTATTTTTCAATATTGACCCCATTGAAACAGCGGTGTATAATGACACCATCGATTTTGAAATTAGATTACGTGAAGGCCCTCAAGCCACCATTAAAACAATCCGTATTGCGGGTAACGAAAAAACAAAAGACTTTGTAATTCGTCGTGAAATTAGAACCCTGCCTGGAGATAAATTTAGCCGTACCTTATTAATTCGTTCGCAACGTGAGATTGCTCAGTTGAATTATTTTGACCAAGAAAAAATTAAGATCGATCCTGTACCTAATCCAGAAGACGGAACTGTGGACATAAATTATGGGGTAGAAGAAAAATCAAGTGATCAATTAGAATTAAGTGCAGGCTGGGGTGGTTATATTGGATTGACTGGAACTTTAGGGGTCACCTTTAATAACTTCTCTTCCAAAAACTTCTTTAAAAAATCCGCTTGGGATCCTCTGCCAATGGGAGATGGACAAAAGTTAAGTATTCGTGTACAAAGTAATGGTAAAGCATTCCGTTCTACGAATTTCTCCTTTACTGAACCTTGGTTTGGAGGCATTAAAAGAAACACATTAACGGTGAGTGTTTATAATACTAAATATGGTCAAACCTATAATTTAACAACAGGGGCTTACGATCCCAATGCAGCTGATTCAAGATATATTTCTACTACTGGTGCAACAGTATCTTTCGGACGTCAATTATCTTGGCCAGATGATTATTTCTCATTAAGCACAGGTATTAACTATACTCGATATACCTTAAAGGATTATGCAATTGATCCTTATAATCTTCCCAATTTCTCTAATGGTATTGTAAACAATGTCAACTTTAGAATTGCTTTACAAAGAACTTCTATCGATCAACCTTTATTCCCTCGTACAGGTTCCACCTTTTTATTAAGTGCGCAATTAACCCCTCCCTATTCTTTATTCGACAAGGGATTTGCAACGAAACAAAATCCGTATGAACTTTTGGAATATCATAAATGGAGATTTAATGGCGAATGGTTTGTGCCATTAGGTAAACCAGCTGGAGAGGATCACAACAAGCAATTCGTATTACGTTTTGCAGCTAAATATGGTTTTGTAGGTCGTTATAATACAGGCTTAACTATTTCACCTTTTGAACGTTTCCAATTAGGGGATGCTGGATTGAGTAATCAATTTGCATTATTAGGATATGATATCATTGCTCAAAGAGGTTATCCTGTCTATGAAACTTCTAACCCTAAAATTAACCCTGATCAACAAACAGCTCGACAACACTTTACAATATTTAATAAATATGCAGTAGAATTAAGATATCCCTTAAGCTTAGCTGCAAGTAGTACCATTTATGCTTTAGGATTTTTTGAAGCAGCTAATGGTTGGTATAGTATGAAAGAATACAATCCATTTAATTTACGTAGATCAGTGGGGGTAGGGATGCGTTTTTACTTACCTATGTTTGGTTTGTTAGGATTTGATTATGGAGTTGGTCTAGATCGTATCAATGGAACTAATACGCTTAAAGATGCAGGAAGATTTACCTTTATGTTAGGTTTTGAACCTGAATAGGCAAACTAAATAGGCAAAATAAACAGGTAGAAAAAAGGTAGAAAAAATGACAGACTCAAAAATATAGTATCACTCAGTTATATAAAAAATTAATAGATATCACCCCATTTTAGAATTTAATTTATTTACTATGCGAATTCAAAAAATATTTTTAATACTAGCTCTTAGCTTAGTATCTTTTTTTTCGGTAGAAGCGCAAAGCCGTTACGCTATTATTAATACTAAGTATATTTTGGATAAAATACCAGAGTATAAAGAAGCGGACAAAAAATTGAAAGCTTTAGGGGATCAATGGCAACAAGAAATTGATCAAAAGCAATTGAACTTGGATAAAATGTACAAAAACTATGAGGCTGAGCAGTTTATGTTATCTGAGGACCTTAAAAAGAAAAGAGAAGACGAGTTATTTTTGAAGGAAAAGGAGTTAAGAGATTTGCAAAAAAAGCGCTTTGGATACGAGGGGGACTTGTTTAAAGAGAGACAAAAACTAGTTAAACCCATTCAAGATAAAGTGTACAATGCGGTCCAAAAAATGGCTGCAGCGCGCTCATATGACTTCATTTTAGATAAAAGTGAAGGAATTACCATTATATTTGCAGACCCAAAACTGGACAAAAGCGATGACGTTTTAAAGGAATTGGGTATAACTAATTAATTTAAACATTAAGATAAACAAACATTCAAACTATAACTTTATGAAAAAAGGTTTCCTATTTGCTGCCATTTTATTCGTTGCAGCTTCTTTTACCAATACTGCTTCAGCGCAAGTAAAAATTGGTTATTTTGATGATCAAAGCGTATTGGCTTTATTCCCAGGCATTCAAGAAAAATTGGATACAGTTTTAAAATCATATGCTCAGGATTCTTTACAAGATGAGTATAACTATACTTTAAAATCGTATCAAAATCAAGACAGTATCTTTAAAAAAGATTCTGCTAATTTATCTAAGCGTCCAAAAGCTTTGCAAATGGCTACAGACGAATTAAATAAATTAAAGTACAAATTAATTAACTGGCAGCAATACCAACAAGAGTCAATGCAACAAAAGCAAGAAACTTTATTATTGCCTTACAGACAAAAAATTGCAGCTGCTTTAAGTGAAGTAGTAGCAGAGCAAAAATATAATTTTGTATTAAAAGCAGATGCGTTGTCACCCTACGCACAACCTTCCATCGCTGATAACTTAACCATTCGCGTGGCTATGAAGTTAAAGCTTCCTTTACCTAAGGAAATTGAAGATGCATTTAAAACAGCTACAGGTGCAGCACCTGCAAAAGCAGCAGCTCCAGCTAAAAAAGGATAATATTTTAAAAATATATTTTACTAATAACCTCGTTGATTACAACGAGGTTATTTAGTTTTACAGCATAAATGATTATTATGGCTTCTGCGCCCATCGGAGTTTTTGATAGTGGTTATGGTGGATTGACCATTTTAAAGGAATTGAAACAGCAATTGCCTGAGTTTGATTATATCTACTTAGGGGACAATGCCAGAGCTCCTTATGGTCCTAGATCCTACGACACGGTCTATCAATATACTTTAGAAGCAGTGAATTGGTTTTTCAAGCAAGGTTGTTCCCTGGTCATTTTAGCGTGTAATACGGCCTCTGCAAAAGCATTAAGAACGATTCAGCAAAAGGACTTACCTAAAATAGCTCCCGACAAAAGAGTATTGGGCGTGATTCGCCCCACTACCGAAATCCTAGGGACATTATCTACGACACATCAAGTAGGTATTTTAGGCACTACAGGAACGATACAAAGTGATAGTTATCCTATAGAATTGGCAAAATTTTTCCCTGAATTACAAGTATTTCAACAAGCTTGCCCTTTATGGGTGCCTTTGATTGAAAATGGAGAACATATCCATCTCGGGGCGGACTATTTTGTTCAATTATACTTAGATCAATTATTTGCCCAATCCTCCCATATTGACACTTTATTGCTTGCGTGTACCCATTATCCGCTCTTAGCAGATAAAATTAAGCAGCATATACCCCAGGGGGTAAACTTAGTGACCCAAGGGGCTATAGTGGCTCAAAGCCTGGCAAAATACCTTGAAAATCACCCTGCTATGGCCCAACAATGTAACCAACATGGAAAGCTTCAATTTTATACCACCGATAACGCTGAAGCCTTTGAAAAGCAGGCCAGTTTATTTTTTGGCCAAAAAGTTGAGGCAAAACATACAGATTTAGCTTAAAAAATCAAAAAATACCCTATTTTTGCCGTCCTTTCACAGGTAGTGGTATGGTGACTGCTATTAGGAACAGGATGAAAACGAAATTTAAGTACCGAAAGAAAAAATTTAAGACACACTATGAAACGTACATTCCAACCACATAAACGTCGTCGTAAATCTGTTCACGGATTCCGTAAACGTATGGAAACTGCTAATGGCCGTAAAGTTTTAGCAAGCCGTAGAAAGAAAGGACGTAAAAAACTTACAGTATCAAGTGAAAAAGGTTTGAAGTAATTTGAATGAATCATTCAAATTAAGCTTCTCGCTTTCACTCGAAATTCAATAATTTTAAAGTCCTTCCCGATATTCGGGAAGGACTTTTTTAATTCTCATCATTGACCAAGACATTTACATATCAAAAAAAGGATAAACTCAAAAGCAGAAAACAAACTCAATTTTTGTTTTCGAAAGGTTCTGCTATTTCGGTAGGTCCCATTCGATTATTGTATACGCTTGAAACCGAAGATGCAGAAGAATTTTCCAAAGAGAAATCTTTGAAAGAGGAATCGCAAAAAGTAACACTTTCAAAAGCGGTATTTTCCAAAGGAGTTCTGCAAGCTGGAGTGGGGGCCCCCAGCAGACATTTTAGAAAAGCTGTGATGCGTAATAAAGTAAAAAGATTATTGCGCGAAGGCTACCGTATGGAAAGACCTGCTTTTATGAATGCGATTAACATTGAACATAAAAGGCTTAATTTATTTTTTTTATATACCGAAACAAAAGTGCTCACACAAGAGGAGATTCAAGAAAAAATAAAAGCGGTGTTGCAAAAATTAGCAGACAAATTAAAATAACAAAATGTCCTTTGAACAACATTATATAAAAACACTTAAAAAAATAAGTGCCTTCCCTTTTGTGATGTTGATTCGTTTTTATCAATATGCTTTATCTCCTTATTTAGGAGGAAGCAAATGTCGTTTTACGCCCACTTGTTCTCAATACACAGCCGAAGCCATTGAAAAATATGGGCCTATTAAAGGCATTTATTTAGGAATTAAAAGATTGAGCCAATGCAGGCCAGGCGGCGGTCATGGGTATGATCCAGTTCCTTAATTTAATCTTGACTCTCATTCACTACACGCTCATTCAACTTATACTTCCATTGGGGGTATAAAAAAATCCGCCTCTTGGAAGAAGCGGATTTTGAAAATGTATTATTATTATTATTATTTCGCAGCAGCAAAACGATCAGCCACTACTGACCAATTTACGACACTCCAAAAAGCAGCTAAATAATCTGCTCTTCTGTTTTGATATTTTAAATAGTAAGCATGTTCCCATACATCAGCACCTAATAATGGAGTACCTTTTACTTCAGCAACATCCATTAAAGGATTATCTTGATTAGGAGTGGAACTCACTTCTAATTTTCCGTCTTTCATAATCAACCAAGCCCAACCACTTCCAAAACGAGTCATACCAGCAGCGGCAAATTTTTCTTTGAAGGTATCAAAGCTTCCAAAAGCTGAGTTGATAGCTTCCGCTAAATCGCCAGTGGGTGCACCACCCGCTTGTGGTGCTAAACTAGCCCAAAAAAAACTGTGGTTCCAATGTCCACCACCATTATTTCTAACAGCAGGACTAATGCTTCCTGAAACAGCTACTAATTCTTCTAAAGATTTTCCTTCATTTGGAGTGCCCGCTACTGCTTTGTTTAAATTATCAACATAAGCTTGATGATGTTTACCATGATGAATTTGCATGGTTAGAGTATCAAAATGAGGTTCTAATGCTTCGTGTGCGTAGGGTAACGCTGGTAATGTAAATGACATATTTTTTTATTTATTGTATTTCAGAATGAAACACAAATTTACACCGCTTTCGCCAACCATAAATGCTTGGATGTATTTTTTTCCAAAAAAGAAAAGAGATTATCGCTTTGCTTTAAAAAAAGCTTGCATCAGCGATGCACATTCATCTTCCAAAATACCACCCAGCAGGGTGGTAGAGGGGTGGAAGGGATTTTTTTCGGTCACCCTTCGATAACTGTTTTTAGTATCATGGGCACCAAATACAATATGCCCAATTTTATTCCAATATAAAGCCCCTGCACACATTAAACAAGGTTCAAGGGTCACATATAAAGTGGCTTCTGGTAAATATTTGGATTGTAAATTTTCGCAAGCACTACTAATAGCTAAAATTTCGGCATGTGCTGTTACATCTTTGAGTAATTGAACTTGATTGTATCCTTTGCCTATGACTTGATTATTCATTACAATGATGGCCCCTACGGGGACTTCATCTTCGTCAAAGGCCCTCTGTGCTTGCACGAGGGCCTGACGCATAAATGATTCATGAATATTTTGCACTAATTAAATGATAATCTTTTAAATGATAATCTTTTTATAATCTTTGGATGCGAATGTTTCTGTAGTAAACTCGGTCCCCATGATCTTGTAAAGCAATATGTCCCGAAAATACTTTTCCAAAATCAGGAGATTCCCCTTGAGAGAACTTACTGTTTTTAATCATTGCTCTCCAATTATCATCGCCATATGTAGTTGACAGTAATTCAGTGTCATTTAACTTGAAAGTTAATTTCCCTTTTTGGGCAATGACGTCCACTTTATTCCATTCGCCCACTGCTTTTACAACGCCTTCTTTACCAGCTACCAAGTCGTATAAATTACCTGCTCTGTGCTTAATAATTTTTCCATCAGGATGGCCATCATTATCAAGTACTTGCATTTCGGGGCCTGTATGCCAAGTGTTTTTATATTTTTTTGGATCGTCTTGCACAAAAAAGATAATACCGCTGTTCCCATTTTGAGCAATTTTCCATTCAAGTTGTAAATGAAAATCATCAAAACTATCAGCAGTAACAATATCTCCGCCATCCCTTACCTGCCAATCATTTTTTTGAGAAGGGTCTAATGTTAAAGCGCCGTCTTCTACTTTCCAAGCAGCACCTGCTACTTCTTTACCAAAGCTATGCCAGCCATTGGTTGTTTTGCCATCAAACAAGCTGATCCATTTGCCTTTTTGAGCATTCAATTGGCCAGCAGATAAAAGAGTCATAATCGCTATTGTTATAAATTTCATTTTCATAATGGTTGATTTATTGGTTAAAGTATTCGTTAAGGTAATCATTAAGTGTTTCATATCATTTGTAGAGTATTCTTTATTTCAAAAGTAATGGTTCCTTACTTTTTGAAATAAAGGGCTCCTTATTTTTTTAAAAGCAATATATATTTTACCATCGTTTCAGCATCTTCTTCTTTTACTTGAGGATGCGGTGTCATTGGAATTGCACCCCAATTACCTCCACCTCCTTTGATAATTTTTGCTGCTAACATTTTAATATTGTCTTCGGTATCTTCGTATTTAGCTGCCACATCTTTGTAAGCAGGTCCAATATTTTTTTCATTTACTTTATGGCAGGTTAAGCAATCACTTCCTCCTACTAAGGTTAACCCTTTTTGATAATCAGGATTCGATGATAATGCATTCGCTGGTGTACTTGCAGTATCTGTCTTCTTTTCAGTAGATGCACCACCACCACATGCTATTAAAAAGCTAACCATCACCAATGTTCCCAAAACCTGTTTCATAACTGTCTTTTTTATATTCATTTTAAAATTATTTATATCCCTAATATTTTTTTATTAAATGCTTCATTCGATCCTGTATTGGCAAAATCATCAAATGCTTTTTCGGTCACTTGAATAATATTTTTTTCAATAAATATAGCGCCTTCTGCTGCACCCACTTCAGGATGTTTGATAGCACATTCCCATTCCAACACGGCCCAACCCTTAAAGTCATAAGCAGCTAGTTTGCTAAAGATACTTTTAAAATCTACTTGACCATCACCTAAGGATCTAAAGCGTCCTGCACGATTGACCCAATTTTGGTAACCACCATACACTCCTTGCTTTGCAGTAGGATTAAATTCGGCATCCTTAACATGAAACATTTTAATGCGCTCATGAAAAGCGTCAATGTATCCTAAGTAATCCATACACTGTAAAATAAAATGAGAAGGATCGTATAATAAACAAGCGCGAGGATGTTGATTCACTTTATCTAAAAACATTTCATAAGTCACGCCATCATGTAAATCTTCGCCTGGATGAATTTCATAACATACATCAACACCTACTTGGTCAAATGCATTTAATATGGGCATCCATCTTTTAGCAAGTTCTGTAAATCCTGTTTCTACTAATCCTGCAGGACGTTGTGGCCAAGGATATACCGTATGCCATAATAAGGCACCACTAAATGTAGCGTGGGCATTCAATCCTAAATTTTGTGACGCTTTTGCGGCATACATTAATTGTTGTACCGCCCATTCGGTTCTTGCTTTTGCGTTGCCATGAACCGCGACTGGTGCAAAGCCATCAAATTGTGCATCATACGCTGGATGGACTGCTACTAACTGTCCTTGTAAGTGCGTTGATAGTTCTGTGATTTGTAATCCTGCACTTTCAACGATCCCTTTTATTTCATCCGCATAAGTTTTACTTTCTGCCGCTTTTTGTAAATCTATACAGCGCGCATCCCAACTAGGTATTTGCACTCCTTTAAAACCTAATCCTGCTGCCCATTTACAAATGTTTTCTAAATTATTAAAGGGCGCCACATCACCCATAAATTGTGCTAAAAATATTCCGGGTCCTTTTACTGTTGTCATCTTTATTAATTTTAAATCGAAGCGATTATTTTAAATTACGTAAGGAGTCCATTTTTTATCTGATTGAGAAGAAGCTACCACATGATCAATAAATGCCATTCCTCTAATTCCATCTTCTACATTGGGGAAGTCTAACATTGCTTCGGTTGGAGTAGTTCCCTCTATTTTACAACTCAGTGTGAGAGCGAAGTTGCGATAGATATTTCCAAACGCTTCTAAATATCCTTCAGGGTGTCCACCTGGCGTGCGCGTATTATGAATAGCAATAGGAGATAAATGCGCCCCATAATTTCCACCTGCTCTTAATATTTGTGTAGGTTGATCCAACCATTTTACAAGTAAAGTATTGGGTTCGTGTTGCGCCCATTCTATTCCCCCTAATTCTCCGTAGACTCTTATTTTTAATGCGTTCTCTTCGCCAGCCGCCACTTGCGATGCCATTAAAACGCCCTTGGATCCATTATCAAATTTCAACATCACCGCACCATCATCATCTAGCAAACGTCCTTCTACCATGGTGTTTAAGTCGGCACATACTTCGGTGATTTTTCCTCCTGTAATATATTCTGCTAAATGTGCAGCATGTGTTCCGATGTCTCCCATCACAGAACTCTTTCCTGATTTTGTAGGATCGGTTCTCCATGCGGCTTGTGCATTACCCTCTTTTTCGGACAATCTGCTCAACCATCCTTGCGGATATTCAACCCACACTTTTCGGATCTTCCCTAATTTTCCTTCCTGCACCATCGACTTCGCTTGCTTTACCATGGGGTATCCCGCATAAGTATGTGTTAAGCAAAGTAGCAATCCTGTTTCGGCTAATTTTTGTTTTAATTGTTTTGCTTCCTCTAATGAAAATGTAATAGGCTTTTCAATGACTACATGAAATCCATGTTCCAATGCCATCATGGCTGGAGCAAAATGTGCAAAGTTGGGCGTCACGATGGTTACAAAATCCATACGTTCATCCGCAGGAAGGCTGGCTTCCTTTTTAAACATTTCCTCGTAGGTCCTATAATTTTTTTCCTTTGATAAAAATAGTGCTTCGCCAGAAGCGATGGCAGTATCGGGGTGGGCACTTAAAGCACCACAATTCAATTCAATTAATCCGTCCATATTGGCGGCAATGCGATGGATGGCACCTATAAAGGCATCCTTTCCTCCACCCACCATTCCCATGCGTAATTTTCTGTTCATTGGCTTCGAATTTTAAACTCAAAAAAGAGAATCGTTAGTAGCTAAAACACTGAGTTTTATTATCCTAGCAATTTCCTTATTATTTCGCATAAAACGCCTTTTTTAACTAAAATTATTTTTGCACCCAACAAATAAAAATTACATTTAATGGCTCAAACGATTGCTCACATAACGATGCTTTATTATGTCTAAAAATTTGAATCGAAGAACGATTATCAAACAAGTTTTAACGGGATCTGCAGCGCTTGCCACTGGGGCAGCGGTTCCTTCTAATTTATTTGCCGCTATGTCTTCTAAAAATGAATCTACAAACACTTCAGCACTCAAAGGAAACATCCATCATTCTGCTTGCAGATGGTGTTATAATCAATATCCCATCGAGCAATTGGCTAAAAATTTTTCCGATATGGGACTTGTAGGAATGGATTTAGTAGGTCCTAAAGAATGGAATGTGTTGAAAGCAAATAATTTAATTTCAACCATGTGTAATGGTGCCGAAATTAGCCTTACCAAAGGGTTTAACGAACCTAGCTATCATGATACTTTAGTAAAAAACTACACTGACCATATTAATTATGTGGCAGATGCAGGGTATAAAAATTTAATTTGTTTTTCGGGTAGTCGCAATGGCATGGATGATGAAACGGGTTTAAATAATTGCGTTACAGGACTTCAAAAAATTATGGCTTTAGCCGAAAAGCGTGGTGTAACCATTATCATGGAATTATTAAACTCGAGAGTAGATCATAAAGATTATATGTGTGATCGTTCTGTTTGGGGGGTAGAACTTTGTAAGCGTTTAGGGTCTCCTAATTTTAAATTGTTATTTGATATCTATCATATGCAAATTGATGAGGGAGATATTATTCATTCTATCAGAACCAATCATGAATATTATGGTCATTACCATACAGGTGGCGTGCCTGGTCGTCATGAAATAGATGAACGTCAGGAGTTGTATTACCCAGCCATCATGCGTGCTATTGTGGAAACTGGCTTCAAAGGATACGTAGCACAGGAATTTATACCTGCTGATCAGGACCCTATGGCTTCTTTAAAAACAGCTATTAAAATTTGTGACGTATAGAATTTATTCATTCCTTATATAAATTTGGGAAAAGCAGCTGATAAATTCAGTATCTTAAATTTCCAAAAAACCAAACTAAAAAAATCATTACAATGGCTGAACAACATTACGATGCTATCGTGGTAGGTTCTGGAATTAGCGGCGGTTGGGCTGCGAAAGAACTCACTGAAAAAGGCTTAAAAGTTTTAATGCTTGAGCGCGGAAGAAATATTGAACACATCAAGGATTATGTGAATGCGACTAAAGAAGCTTGGGAACATCCTCATCGCGGAGGACGCACTCAACAAATGATTCAGGATTATCCAGTGTTAAAAAGAGACTACCCTTTAAATGAAACCAATTTAGATTATTGGTGTTCCGACAAAGACAGTCCTTATACTGAAACAAAACGTTTTGATTGGTTTAGAGGATATCATGTGGGAGGTCGTTCTTTAATGTGGGGTCGTCAAAGTTATCGTTGGTCCGATTTAGATTTTGAAGCCAATGCAAAAGATGGTATTGCTATTGATTGGCCTGTTCGTTATAATGAAATTGCACCTTGGTATGATTATGTAGAAAAATTTGCGGGCATCAGCGGTAATCGTGATGGCATCGCTGTTTTACCCGACGGACAATTTTTGCCACCCATGGATTTAACTTGCGTGGAGAAGGATGTGGCTGCTCGATTAAAAGAGGTTTACAAAGGAACGCGTCATTTAATTATTGGTCGTACTGCAAATATTACGGTACCTCACGAAGGACGTCCAGGATGTCAATTCAGAAATAAATGTTGGTTGGGTTGTCCTTTTGGCGGTTACTTTAGTACGCAATCTTCTACACTTCCTGCTGCAATGGCGACGGGTAATTTAACTTTAAGACCTTGGTCCATTGTGACAGAAATTAAATATGATAAAGATAAAAAACGTGCAACGGGTGTAGTCGTGTTAGATGCTGAAACCAATAAAACGATCGAATACAAAGCTAAAATTATTTTCTTAAATGCGTCTACCTTAAACAGTACTTGGGTGTTGATGAACTCAGCAACAGATGTTTGGGAAGGTGGATTAGGAAGTAGTAGTGATGCTTTGGGTAAATATTTAATGGATCACCATTTAGGAAATCGTGCAGCGGGTATCATGGAAGGCTATGAAGACAAATATACTTTTGGTCGTCGTGCCAATGGTTTTTATATTCCTCGTTATAGAAATGTAGGTGATGATAAACGTGATTATTTACGTGGTTATGGGTATCAAGGTGGGGGACACCGTGCTGGCTGGGGTCATGAAGTGGCTGAAGCGAGTATTGGCGGTGCTTATAAAGATGCTTTATCCGAACCAGGGGATCATTGGAATGTAAACATGATGGGATTTGGTGAGATGTTGCCAGATGCTACCAATAAAGTCACATTAGATAAAACTAAAAAAGATAAATGGGGATTGAACGTCTTAAACATTGATTGTGAATTAAAAGAGAATGAAATTAAAATGCGTAAAGACATTTTAATAGATGCACAAGAAATGTTAGAAAAGGCAGGCGTTAAAAATGTAAAAGCATCCGAAGGAGATGGAACTCCTGGTCGTGGTATTCATGAAATGGGTACTGCTCGTATGGGGCATGATCCTAAAACATCGGTGTTGAATAAAAACAATCAAATATGGGATGCGCCTAATGTATTTGTAACAGATGGTTCATTTATGACAAGTGCTGCTTGTGTGAATCCTTCATTAACCTATATGGCATTCACAGCGCGCGCTGCAGAATTTGCAGTAAACGAATTGAAAAAAGGAAATTTATAAAAAATAGTATTAAAAAATAATTTTATGATGACAAGAAGAGAAGCCTTATCCAGAGTCGCCCTTATTATGGGAGGTACTGTATTAGGCGCTGAAGCTTTTTTATCAGGTTGTACCACAGGAGTCACTGGGTTGCAATTTTCAAAAGACGATATTGCTTTTTTAAATGAAGTAGCTGAAACTATTTTACCTGCTACCAATACACCAGGGGCGAAGGAAGCAAAGGTGGGTCAGTTTATGCAAGTGATGGTGACCGATTGTTACGATGAAAAAAATCAAGGTATTTTTATGCAAGGCATCAAATCCTTACAAGAACATGCGAAAACTAAAATGAACAAAAGTTTTATGGAGGCAAGTGCTCCAGAACGTCATGATTTATTGGTAGCGTTGGATGCAGAAGCGGCTAACTATCAAAAGAATAAAAAGAAAGAAGATCCTAAGCATTATTTCACCATGATGAAAGAGTTAACTTTAACTGGGTTCTTTACCTCCGAAGTAGGTGCTACCAAAGCTTTGCGCTATGTCGCAGTTCCAGGAAGATATGAAGGTTCTATTCCTTATAAAAAAGGAGATAAAGCTTGGGCGACCACTTAGTTATATATGAGTTCGCCATTAAGTTTATCTTTCAGTGGGTCTCTAAGTTTATTTTCGATTGCTTACTTATAAATATTTTTATGTCACATTCAAGAAGAAGTTTTTTACGCAATACTGCATTAGCTGGTATGGCGATGTCCGTTCCTTTTCGCAATGAATTACTAGCGTTAGCGCCTGGTAAGAAACAATTTGGTATTCAGTTGTGGACGGTAAAGGAGGCGCTTTACAGAGATACTGCAAGCGTATTTAAATTAATTGCGGATAGTGGCTTTAAGCAAATTGAAAGTTTTGAAGGGGATAAAGGTATTTTTTGGGGGATGAAAAATACAGAATTTAAAAAAACAATGGATGGATACGGCATGAAAATGATTTCTACGCATTGTGATATAGAAAAAGACTTTGAACGCAAAGCAGCACAAGCAGCTGAGATTGGAATGAGTTATTTAATTTGTCCGCATAAAGGAGCACAACCCTCCATTGATGATTTTAAGCGTTTTGCAGATCAGTTTAATAAATGCGGCGAAATTTGTAAAAAGAATGGAATACGTTTTGCTTATCATAATCATGATTATTCTTTCAAAGCCATGCCTGGTGGGATTCCACAGGATGTCATGATGGATTTAACCGATCCTCATTTAGTGGATTTTGAAATGGATATTTTTTGGGTGACTGCTGCAGGGGTGAATCCAATTGATTATTTTAATAAATATCCCAATCGTTTTACATTATGTCATGTGAAGGATTTGACTAAAACAGCCAATGGAGAAGTAGAATCTTGCGTGATAGGCAAGGGCACTATTGACTTTAAAAATATTTTACATGCTGGTGCAGCCAAAGGGTTAAAATACTTTTTTGCAGAACAAGAAGCTTATACTGGCAGTAGCGAATTAGGATGTACTAAAGATAATGGAGCTGCCATGTCTAAAATGACTTGGTAATCGTTTAATTACTTTTTAATTTTTAAAGTTCACCTTTCTTTTTTAAGTCAGCTAATGCATGATATAAAGCATCTAAATTTTCGATGGTATTAAAGGCATTTATAGAATAACGCATATACACATCGTTTTCCTGACGCATAATTGGCACTTCAATTTGATAGTCCGTGAATAATTTTCTTTGTAATATTTCAGGCTCTTTAATAGCTATTGGAATGCTTATCATTTGTCCAATCCATTCGCTGGTTAAAGGACTCAATGGTTTGCAGTTGAGTAAATCATAAAAACGTTGTGCATTGTCTAGCACCATTTGATGACACACTTGTGAAACCTCTTTCCAATTATTTTCTTCCATAAATTGAATACAAGCTGGAATCGTTAAGAAGGCCGAGAAGTCGCGTGTTCCAATCATTTGATTATAATCCAAAAATGTAGAATGAGAAGGCTTAAGTGCTTTGTATCCCCAACTTACAATCATAGGGTCACACCATGTTTGAACAGATTTATGGGCGTATAAAAAACTGCAACCTTTGGGTGCCATCATCCATTTATGACAAGCTCCCGTATAAAAGTCTGCTTCCAGTTCTTTTATATTTAAAGGTACATGCGCAGGGGCATGAGCGCCATCTACAATGGTGATCAAACCTTTTGATTTCGCAATAGCACAAATTTCTTTCACTGGGAATATCAATCCTGTAGTAGAAGTTAAGTGACTAATAAAAATTGCTTTTGTAGTGGGACGTAAACCTTCAAAAAAATCACTAATAAATTGTTCCTTAGTAGTGATAGGTAAATTTATTTTTTGTCTGCGATAAGTGGCTCCTGCTTTTTCACAATAATAATTCCAGGTTTTATCACATGCACCATATTCAATATCGGTGGTTAAAATTTCATCCCCTGCTTGAAGCGAAAAATTTTTAGCAATCAAGTTCACTGCAAAGCTAGGGTTGGTTATAAAAACCACATCATCTTTATCTGGGATGCCTACAAAATTAGACAAAGCAGCACGACTATCTGCCAAGTATTGATATCCGTCAAATGCTATAAACTGAACAGGTTCGGCTTCTAACACTCTTTGCCAGTATTGGTAGTTTTCAAAAATAGGTTTAGGGGTAGCACCAAAGGATCCAAAGTTTAAGAAATGAATATCGGGGCGTAATAAAAACTGATCTCGTAAATTTTTCATAGTCTCATTTATATAATTGAAGATAATCAATTATAAGATGCATCAAAAAACCTCTCCCCGAATTTTCGAAGAGAGGTTTCATATTTTTATTTAGAAATGTATAATATTGGCCTATTTATTCATCCTTTAGTATTCTTTAATAAACTCCTCCATTTTATACTCCTAAGCTCCAACCATCACGATAAGTGCGTTTTACAAATTGGTTCGCTTCGTCAAAGTTGGTGATCTTCATATTTGGACCATCCCACATTAATTGAATATTACGACCTGGATAACTAGCGTCCCCTTTCTTATCTATATTTTTAATATCATAACTACGTATCGCTAAATTACCCATCAATACAGATTCCGTTAATGGTCCTGCAATATCAAAATGAGAACTTAAGTTTTTTGCTAAGTCACTTCCTGGGCCTGCAATACAAGCCTCTACCCATGCTGCGTAATGCCCTTCAGCACCACCTTTCACACGAGCAACAGATTCTGCCACTTTTGTGGTTTTCGTTAAATTTGTAGGCAATAATTGTGGGTTCACGCCATAAGTTCCTGCCATCATTTTTCCTTTGGTTCCTTCAAAAATCACACCGTTACCACCATCACCCATCATTTCATTAGGTCCTAATTCGGCGGGTCTTTCAGGTTGAATACCTCCATCCATCCAATGTAATTTTACATCAGGCTTCCCATTTTGACCTTTGAAAGTTAAAATAATATGAGATGCTGCTGGTGGACTGTCTGGTGAATATACTCTTTGCCAAGGGGCTGTATAACGAGTGGCTACACTACATTCTGCAGATACTGGATAGCCTAATCCCACTACTGCAAATGCGGGTGCCATGATATGACATGCCATATCACCCAAAGCGCCGGTACCGTAATCCCACCAACCTCTCCAGTTGAATGGCAATAAGTCGGTGAAATAATCTTTTTGAGGAGCAGTCCCTAACCATAAATTAAAATCTAATTCAGAAGGGATAGTAGAGGCAGTCGTAGGACGTACCACTCCTTGTGGCCAAACAGGACGATCTGTATAACAATAAATAGTATGAACATCTCCAATTAATCCTGCATTATACCAATCTTGTAACACACGTACCCCATCACCCGAAGAACCCTGGTTCCCCATCTGCGTTACTACATTATAATCATGTGCAGCTTTGGTCATCATCCTTGCTTCATAAATATCATGTGCCATTGGCTTTTGAACATACACGTGTTTGCCTAATTGCATGGCGGCCATCGCAGCAACTCCATGCATATGATCAGGTATAGAAACAGAAACTGCATCAATGAATTTGCTTTCCTTATCTAACATCTCACGATAATCTTTGTAATATTTTGCGTTAGGATATCTTTTACGACTAGTCACTGATTGGCGATCATCCACATCACATAAAAATGCAATATCTGCTTTCCCTGATTTATAAAAATTATACAAATCACTTTCTCCTTTACCGCCTGCACCTATACCTGCTACTTGAAGTTTATCACTTGGAGCAATAAAACCTTTTCCGCCTAAAACGTGTCTAGGTAAAATATAAAAACCACCCAAGGCAAGGGCCGAGTTTTTGATAAAATCTCTACGTGTATTATTTGATTTCTTTTTGGACATAGCAATGAATTATTGGGTTATCAATCGTTTCAATCGAATACGTAAATTATAAAAAAAAGAGGAAAAAAGAGAAATATTTTTAGGAGTGGGTAAAACCTGATTTCCTTTCATTTTTTAGGCTTAAATTGAGTGATAATTCAATCTTATGAAGACTCAAATGGAAGCTTTAAGACAGTATTTTCAATCCGGTGCAACACAACCTTATGCCTTCAGAATACAACAACTAGAACGACTTAAAAAAGCAGTATTAGAATCTGAAAAGGTGTTATATGAAGCTTTATATGCCGACCTCAAAAAAACAGACGAAGATGCATGGGCTACTGAAATTGGCTTTTTCTTAAGTGAATTAAATGATACCATTAAACATTTGAAGGAATGGATGCAGCCTAAATATGTATCCACCAACTTGGTGAATATGCCCTCCACAAGTTTTACTATCCAAGAGCCTTTGGGAGTAGTTTGTATTATTGCCCCATGGAACTATCCATTTCAATTATTATTCACTCCTTTAATTGGAGCTATTGCTGGAGGAAATTGTGCGGTATTAAAGCCAAGTGAGTTTGCACCTGCTACTGCAAAAGTGATGGGTAAAATTATTGACTCTTTATTTCCAGATAACTTTGTGCTTTATTTAGAAGGAGAGGGTGCTACGGTATTGCCTCCCTTATTATCCGAATATAGATTTGATCATATTTTTTATACAGGCAGTACTGCAGTAGGAAAAATAATTTATAAATATGCCGCTGAAAAATTAGTTCCAGTCACTTTGGAGTTAGGCGGTAAAAGCCCTGCTGTGATTGCTTCTGACGCGAATTTGAGAGTCGCTGCACGTCGATTAGCCAATCCTAAATTTTCGAATTGTGGTCAAATGTGTATCGCACCTGATTATATTTTAGTGCCCACTCATTTAAAGGATGCTTTGATTCAAGAACTAATTATTGCATTACAATCTTTTTATGGAGTAGATGCTGAAGCGTCTGAACATTATGGAAAAATCATCAACGACAAACAATGGTTGCGTTTAACCAGTTATTTATCGGATGGTGACATTGTGTATGGCGGAAAATCAAATAGAGAAAAACTATTTATAGAACCAACTATCATGACAGGCATTCATCCAGATGCAAAAATAATGCAGGATGAAATATTTGGGCCTATACTTCCTATTCTTACTTATGAATCTAAAGAAGAGGCTTTAGCTGTGATTCAAAAAAATCCAAACCCATTAGCTTTTTATGTGTTCACTGAAAATAAAGTAGATGAAGACTATTGGTTAACGAATGTGCCATCGGGTGGCGCTTGTGTTAATAATGCTACTATGCATATTACCAATCATGAATTGCCTTTTGGTGGCAGAGGTTTTAGTGGAACCGGAGGCTATCACGGAAAATCAAGCTTTGATACATTTACGCATACAAAATCGGTCTTAAAAACACCTACTTGGATAGATCCTGGTTTTAAATACCCTCCTTATAAAGGCAAGGCTTGGTTACTTAAAAGATTAATTGGGTAATTTATTGAGTTCTATTTTCTGTTACGAATTTAAAAATTGGGTTGTGAAAAATAAAAAATCAATCATGATAAAAATTGCTATTGCTTTTGGCATTTTAGTGTCGGCTACTTTGTTAATGAAAAAAAAGGACATGTCCTATCGTCAATCTATTTTGAAAACCTTGTATCCTATGATTATGTGGTCAAGTCATTCAAGTGGGGCGAAACAAGTATTAAGCAATCAACAATTGGTGGTTGCTCCTGTTTCATTTTATACTTTGCATGCTAAAGCCATTGACGGAAGTAATTTAGATTTAACCGCTTTTAAAGGAAAAAAAATTATGATCGTGAATACCGCCAGTGATTGTGGGTTTACAGGTCAATATGAAGCGCTTGAAAAATTACATCAACAATATAAAAACGAATTAGTGGTGATTGGGTTTCCTGCGAATGATTTTAAAGAACAAGAATCCAAAGACAATCAAAATATTGCTGCGTTTTGTCAAAAAAATTACGGAGTTACTTTTCCTTTAATGGAAAAATCTATCGTGATTAAAAAGAATCACCAAAATGAAGTGCACAAATGGCTTTCCGATATGACTTTAAATGGATGGTGTAATCAAGAACCTGCTTGGAACTTTTGCAAATATTTAATTAATGAAAATGGGATATTGGTGAATTACTTTCCTATGACTATAGATCCTTTGGATCCCTTAGTGATCGCGGCTATTGAGAAAAAATAAAATGGGCAAGTAAAATTTACCTTAAATAGTGGTAGCCTTAAAGGTGGGTAGTTTTTAATTGATAGGGCAGTGTTCGTGGTAATTTTCTAAAATTATTTTACCAGATTCAATCACCATGTCCTTGTACTTATCTTTGATTTCATCTAAAACAGCTTCAATTTCTTTTTGTTCTGTAATACGCACCAATTTGTTTCGGTATTCTTTAATATTAGGTAAGCCTCTCAAATAATTGGCATAGTGACGACGCATTTCATTAATGCCTGCAATAGGTCCTTTCCATTCCAATGATTTAATTAAATGTTTACGTGCTACTTCTACACGTTCTTCAATGGTTGGATCGGCACACTTAGTTCCTGTTGCTAAAAAATGTTTGATTTCACGAAAGATCCATGGATATCCAATAGCGGCTCTACCAATCATGATGCCATCTATGCCGTATTTATTTTTATACTCCAATGCTTTTTCGGGAGAATTAATATCGCCATTTCCAAATATGGGAATTTGAATGCGTGGATCATTTTTGATTTCACCTATCAAGGTCCAATCTGCTTCTCCTTTATACATTTGAGTTCTTGTTCTTCCATGAATTGCTAATGCTTTAATACCTACATCCTGCAATCTTAAAGCCACTTCATGAATATTTTTGGAACTATCATCCCAGCCCAATCTTGTTTTTACTGTGACGGGTAAATTGGTGCTTTTCACAACCGATTCGGTTAAGCGAACCATTAAATCCAGGTCCTTTAATACCCCTGCACCTGCACCCTTAGTGACCACTTTTTTCACAGGACATCCAAAATTGATATCTATTAAATCGGGGTTAACGGCATCTACAATTTTAGTACATAGTGCCATCGCTTCCTCATCTCCTCCAAATATTTGAATTCCTACAGGGCGCTCGTAATCATAAATATCTAATTTCTGCTTGCTTTTAATGGCATCTCTAATAAGTCCCTCACTACTAATAAATTCGGTATACATAAGGTCCGCCCCATTGTCCTTGCACACGGCTCTAAAAGGAGGGTCACTTACATCCTCCATAGGTGCTAATAATAGCGGGAAATCGGGTAATTGAATAGGACCAATAGAAACCATATGAATTCATTATCTTGCACCTTATCAGATGCGGTTGCAAATGTACCAATAAATCATTGACATGTCTCACTCTTCACCACACCTTTTTGATATGCGCCCAGGGTCCAAAATGGCGCTGTTAATTGCATTTACCGGTATTGGTTTAATCCTTGGCGGATTTTTAGCCTTTTCATTAGTCGCTGCCTGGTTACATGTGGGGTTGCGTGATATTCAATCTTATTTATTACAACCTCAATATGCTAGTTTGATGCAACTGGCCAATGCGTTGGCATCTATCATTGCTTTTGGTTTACCCAGTATTGCTTTGGCTTTATTAAGTAAAGGAAAGCTGGTTGCTAACTTAGGATTTAAAAATTTCTCCTCTAAAGAACAATTAGGATGGGTGATTTTATTAGCCATGACAGGATTATTATTGAGTGGGGCTTTAGGCGATTTAACCGAAAAAATTCCTGTTCCTATATCATTAAAAAACTGGGCCACTCAGTTAGAAGATCAATATAAAAAAGCATTGTACGCGATGACGCAAATGCATTCTATTGGGGATTTAAGTATTGCATTAGTAGCAGTAGCGGTGGTTCCGGCCATAGTGGAAGAATTATTTTTTAGAGCGACTTTGCAAAAAACAATTATAGAATGGTCTGGTAAACCTATTTTGTCTATAGTTATTACCGCTATTATTTTTAGCGCTTTCCATTTTTCTTATTTTGGGTTTTTATCAAGAATGTCATTAGGAATTGTATTAGGGCTTGTTTATTATTATACCAAAAATATTGGGGCACCAATGCTGATGCATTTTATTAATAATGGCATTGGAGTATCTGCACTTTATTTTGTTCGTCAAGATCCTCAAAAAACAGAAAAAGTGGTAGAAGGTAATTTTAGTTATTACTGGGCTATTATAGCTTTGGCTGCCATCTTTTATTTATTACAAAAAATTAAAAACACAAGTGATGCAGGATTGGAAAAAAGTTTATAGCAATAGTCAATTAGCGACCGCTAGTTTGGTGGCAAGTTGGTTAATTGAAAATCATATTGAGGCGAAAGTCATGAACAGAAAGGATTCTTCTTATGTTTTTATGGGAGAAGCGGATGTATATGTACCTGCTATTTTATCAGACGATGCTATAAAGTTGATCGAACAAATGCAATTCACTTAAATCTTAATCCAATCATCTAAATAAACTTACATGGCATTTAACTTTTCTATTTTTAGAGTACGCGCCCTTTCTGCAATCGTTTTTGTGATCATCATGTTGGGAGGAATTATGTATAATCAATGGTCTTTTTTTATTTTATTTACTGTGATTCAAATAGGTTGTTTATATGAATTCCAAAAATTAATGACAAGTATTGAACCTACTTATGCCCATATTTCATCCGTACATAAATGGGGTACTTTATTCATTGGAACTTTATTTATGATAGGGCTGTCTCCAGCGACTTTGAAAATAGGTGGGTATAGTATTGCATATTATGGAAGATTTGCTTTGTTAGGAGTGATTGCATTAGTTCTGATCATTGAATTAGTCACTCGCAAGTTTAATTTTAAAGCAGTGACTACTTCGGCTGTTGGATTAATTTATATATCCATGGGACTTTCTTTATTCTTTCAATTAAGAAGTATCATGGCGGATTCAATTTTTGGTGATTTAGGTTTTGCTTTTCCCTTATTATTAATTGTGTCTATTTGGGTGAATGATTCTGCTGCTTATATTGTAGGGTCTATTATTGGGCGAACACCACTTTCCTCTATGTCTCCTAATAAAACTTGGGAAGGGACTATTGCGGGGGTGGTTATAAGCGTATTTCTTGTCACAAAAACATTTGGAGCATATATTCCTGTCAATCAAAAAGTGATCTTTTTAGTGAGTTTGGTCGCTGCCGTAACAGGAACTTTAGGCGATTTAGTTGAAAGTAAATTAAAGAGATTGGCTGGGGTAAAGGATTCGGGTAAAATGATGCCAGGTCATGGTGGCTTTTTGGATCGTTTTGACTCCATATTATTGGCTGTACCTTTTGTGTGGTTACTGATTCAACTTTTACATTAATACTTTACATTTGCGTTTTAAAATTATCCTATGACAATTCATAAAGAAGGGACGGCTACTATATCATTAATGGCTGTAATAGTGGGTCTTATTAACTTAGCTAATTTTTCTTATCTATATCTTGTAAGTGCATGTGGAGCTTGGGCAGTATTAGGAGTCACATTTGCATTTTTTCTTTTTATTGTTTCTTTTTTTAGAATACCCAATAGAGTACTTACCATTAATGATGCTGCAATAGTAGCACCAGCGGATGGCAAAGTAGTCGTGATTGAAGAAGTGCAACCCGATGAATATTATACCGAAAAACGTATTCAATTAAGTGTATTTATGAGTCCTGCGAATGTGCATGTAAATCGTTTACCCATTGCAGGTAATATTGTGTACAATCAATATCATGCAGGTAAATATTTGGTAGCATGGCATCCTAAATCATCTACCGAAAATGAAAGATGGTCTGTGGTGGTTGAAAATAGTAAAGGAAATATTTTGTGTAAACAAATTGCAGGAGCTTTAGCAAAACGTATTTGTAATTATACATCAGTAGGTCAACACTTTGATCAAACAGCCGAATATGGGTTTATAAAATTTGGAAGTCGTGTAGATTTATTATTACCCTTAGGTGCTAAAATACACGCTAAAATAGGGGATAAGGTACAAGGTGGGGTTACTGTTTTGGCAAGTTGGTAAGATACTTGAATAACTTTCTTGTTGACTAGATAGCTAAGCAACTATCTATCTATCTATCTAACTATCTATCTATGTTTTTATCTTTTTAGTGATCTATAAGATACTTTCCAATTCTTTCAAGTGTGTAATGGTATACGTAGCAGGTACGGTAGGAACAGTTTGTAAATGATTTACAAAAATAGTATCCATGCCAGCATTAATGCCTCCTTGAATATCGGCTGATTCATTATCTCCAATCATAATGCTTTGATCTAATTGCGCATTCGCATTTTTTAAAGCGTATTCAAAAATCTCTTTTTGGGGCTTCAAGCTATTACTCGCTTCGGAGGTTACCACTTCATTAAAAAAGTGTGCAATATTTGCGTTGTTGATTTTTTTAAATTGAACTGACTCAAATCCATTGGTGATTAAATGCATTTTGTAATCCTTATTTTTTAAATAAGTCAAAATTTCAATCGTGTAAGGAAAAAGTTTTTTCTTAGTAGGTAGTATTTCTAAAAAATCAACCGACATGTCGCGCGCTAATTTTTCATTGCCAATTTTAAAATCTAATAAGCTTAAATAAATCCTTTTCCATCTTAATTCATCTTGTTTGATAAACCCTTTGGAGTATCTATCCCATAGGCGATGGTTGTGGGCAATATAAATAGTAAAGAAAGCTTCAAAGTCGGTAATTCCTATAGATGCCAATTGATGGGTATCGTATAATTCCTGCATAGTCTCCTTAGAATTTAATTCAAAATCCCAAAGTGTGTGGTCCAAGTCAAAAAACAAATCCTTATAAGCCATAGAGGGTAGTTAAGAATGGCGAAAATACAATTTTGCTTCTTATCTTTAATGAAATCATGACAATTCATTAAAATATAATACGGTATGAAAGTAGTTATTACAGGGGCATCACAAGGAATAGGCTATGCCATTGCTGAAACATTTGCGAAAGCCGGGCATGATTTATTTTTAGTCAGTAAAACGGAAGGTTCCGTTCAAAAAGCAGCATCGCAATTAAGTGCCTTATATAACAATGTGACTATTCAGCATATGTCCATTGATTTATCTGTCAAAGAAAATTGTATTGCTTTTTCAAAGTGGGTACTTGGTTTTGGAACTCCGGATATTTTAATTAACAATGCAGGATTTTTTTTACCAGGCAGTTTAGAAACTGAAGAAGACGGATTGTTGGAAAAATTGATGAATGCAAATTTGTTTTCTGCTTATCATACTACAAGAGGTTTTCTTCCTGCAATGATTCAAAAAGGGAAGGGACATATTTTTAATATTTGTTCTATTGCATCTTTAAAAGCATATCCTAATGGAGGATCTTATGGCATTAGTAAATATGCATTACATGGTTTTTCGCAAAACCTTCGCACAGAATTAAAAGATAAAGGAATTAAAGTGACAGGAGTTTATCCAGGCGCAACCTATACCAATAGTTGGTTGGGTAGTGGAGTGGCACCAGAAAGAATCATGGAAGCCAATGATATAGCACATATGCTATATGCAGCAACACAATTAAGTCAACAAGCGGTAGTGGAAGAAATTATTTTACGACCACAATTAGGAGATTTAGATTAAGAGATATGTGTTAAAAATAATCTTGTTAGATTAGATCAATTAATCTTATTAAAAAAGGGTACATAAATAAGAATAAAAATAATAAGAAACTGAGTGCTTAAATAAATAAGATTACAATATCGAACATCGGATATCAATCATTATCTTAAGATTTCTAAATTACCATCTTTCTTCTTCATCTGAAATATTTCCCTGACTAAATTGTTCTCTTGCTTTTTTGGTGGCAGCCAACCTTTCTATGATTAAGTCAGCTAAAAGAATGGCCGCATCTAAATCGGGGTGGGCTTGTAGTGTTTTTTTGATGGTTGCTTCTGAAACATCAATGCGATATAATAATTGTACGATTTTTGAAAAATCAGTTTTGATATATTCATTGATGTATTCAATCAATTTTTCTTTAGACAGATTTTCTAAAGTTTGTATATTCATTTCCATTACTGATATTTTTCATTTACGCCCATGCTAAATAAAGCAAAGTCATATTTTACAGGGTCTTTAGGATCTAAAGTTCGGCAATAATTGGTTAATTCTACTGCTGTTTGCCAATCAGTTTGTTTTCGTTCTATCATTCCCAAGGATCTTGCTACTCTTGCCACATGTACATCCACAGGACAAATCAAGGCAGAGGGTGGAATTGCTTTCCAAATACCAAAATCAACCCCTGTATCATCCTTACGCACCATCCATCTCAAAAACATGTTGAGTCTTTTACAGGTGGATCCTGATGAAGGATGCGCTATATGTTTTTTGGTTCTTGTAGGAAATAGATCTAGTGAAAAAAAGTATTCATGAAAATGATTAAGTGCAGCTTCTACTGTTTTTATTTTTTCACCTGACAAATGATTTTCAAAAAAAGCAGACTCTAAACTGGTGTGATGAGAATAATGATTTTTCAAAAATGCAACAAAGTATAATAAATCGGTATCATTAAAGGTTCGATGAACAAATCCTACTAATTTAATTAAATCCTGATCCTGATGTTGTGTACAAAATTCAAAGGGAGCATTGTCCATTCTTTGAAGTAATTCCCTGGACTTATTGGTGATGGTCGTACGATTTCCCCATGCAAACACGGCAGCGAATAAGCCTGCTATCTCAATGTCAGCTTGCTTTTTAAAAGCATGCGGTATGACAATAGGATCCTTGGCAATAAAGCTAAGTTGATTGTACTCTTTTACTTTTTTGTTTAATAAAGCCGAAAGTGATTGCTTCATTATCCAATGGCTTGCGCTAAATCTGCGATGAGATCATCGGCATCTTCAATGCCTACACTTAATCGTATTAATCCATCTGATAATCCGTTAGCGATTCTTTGTTCTCTTGGAATAGATGCATGAGTCATGCTTGCTGGATGATTGATCAATGATTCTACACCTCCTAAACTTTCTGCCAATGAAAATACTTTGGTGCTAGATAATACTTTTGTAGCAGCTGCTACGGTGTCATCTTTTAGCGTAAAGCTCATCATGCCTCCAAATCCTCTCATTTGTTTTTTAGCAATATCATGATTGTGGTGATCTTCAAAACCACACCAATAGACTCTACCTACTTTTGGATGTTGTCTTAAGTAATGTGCAATTTTTTCTCCGTTTTCGCAATGTCTCTGCATGCGCACATGTAATGTCTTAATTCCTCGAAGCACTAAAAAGCAATCCTGTGGCCCTGGAACAGCTCCTGTACTTTTTTGTATAAAATAAAGCTGGTCTCTTAATTTTTCATCATTCATCACTAAACATCCTTGTATCACATCACTATGCCCGCCTAAATATTTAGTAGCTGAATGCATAACTATAGTCGCTCCAAAATCTAAGGGGTTTTGTAAATAAGGAGAAGCAAATGTATTATCTACACAAACGATGCAATGATGTTTATTACCTATCGCAGCGACTGCTTCAATATCAGTGATATTCATTAATGGATTGGTAGGTGTTTCTAACCAAATTAATTTGGTAGATGGGGTCATCGCTTTTGCTACATTATTGGCATCAGAAGTATCTACATAGACAAATTTGATACCCATTTTTTCATGCACTTTGGAAAACAATCGAAAAGATCCTCCGTACATATCATGTGCTGCAATTACTTCATCTCCTGGAACTAACAATCGCATCACGGCATCGGTAGCTGCAACACCACTTGCAAATGCCAATCCAAATTTTCCATTTTCTATCACAGCAAAAGCTTCTTCCAATGCAAATCGAGTAGGATTTTGACTGCGCGCATATTCATATCCTTTATGCACGCCAGGGGCGCTTTGCACATAGGTAGAAGTTTGAAAAATAGGAGTCATGATGGCACCTGTACTTGGATCAGGATGCGCTCCAGCGTGTATATATTTTGTACCTAATTTCATAATGAAAGATTGAGGTACAAAGATGCGGAATATTTAGGGAACTACTATGCTTGGTTTCCGTTTTTAAACATTCGGTAAGAGAATATCGTAGGAATTAACACCATCACAATCATACTTGCAAAAAATAGAATAAAAGAGGGCATGGAATCTAATAGGAGTCCTGCTAAAATTTGAACCATCCCGCCATATAACCATACTTTACCTGCCACTTTATGAGTTGCAATCCAATTGGCTTCATTTTCTAAAGTCCAAGGAAGCTTGAATCCTGCAAAGTAGTTTTGTTTTAATTGAGGCATAAAATAACCCATCACGGAAAATGCCAAACCCATTACAGGGAATAATAATTTATCGATACCCACCCCCGGATGTATGGTCATGTATAAAATGACTAGAGATAACGCTGATAGAAAAATGACTGTTACTAAAGCCATATTTTGAAACAAACGATCTTCCACTTGAGCACTTCTTTTGGGGTCTAATTTTTTAATATTGGTGAGTAAAAAATAAGTGAATAAACCAGCAAAAGCCATGATAATCGGCCCCAAGTAAATACTATCTCTGCCTCCAAATCCATCTGCTTCCCCTTTTAAGTTAAAATGAGTGGGGATGGTTTCGGGTAAATGGGGGTATAAATAGGCTGCATAGGCAAAAGGAATAGCTAAGCAGATAAGGGCTATAGCTAAGTGAAGCTTTTTGTTGTTCATGGTCTTGAATTGATACTACAAGGTAGCATTTTTTCTATTTTCTACAATTAAGGCAAAGTCACTAAAAAAATTTACTTTTGCTTCAAATTTTAAAACATGAGCAAAGGACCCGTTTCCCAGTTTATTGAGCACCATTATCGTCACTTTAATGCTGCCTCTTTGGTGGATGCTGCTAAAGGGTATGAGACCCATTTATTAGAAGGTGGTAAAATGTTAGTGAGTTTGGCAGGCGCCATGAGTACCGCCGAATTAGGTATTAGTTTGGCCGAAATGATTCGTCAAGATAAAATTGCTATTATTAGTTGTACAGGGGCCAACTTAGAGGAAGACGTGATGAACTTAGTGGCTCATAGTCATTATAAAAGAGTTCCTAATTATCGTGATTTAACACCTCAGGATGAGTGGGATTTATTAGAAAATCATTACAATCGCGTAACAGATACTTGTATCCCTGAAGAAGAAGCGTTTAGAAGATTGCAAAAACATATTGTCAAATTTTGGAAAGCTGCTGAATCTAAAGGTGAACGCTATTTTCCACATGAGTTTTTATACCAAGTTATTTTAAGCGGTGAGTTAGAACAATATTATGAAATTGATCCTAAGGATAGTTGGATAGTTGCTGCTGCCAAAAAAAATATTCCTATTGTGGTTCCAGGTTGGGAAGATAGTACGACCGGAAATATTTTTGCAAGCTATGTGATCAAAAATGAATTAAAAGCGTCCACAGTTAAAAACGGTATTGAGTATATGGTTACATTAACAGAGTGGTACCGTGCTAATAGTGGTGGAAAGGGAGTCGGATTTTTTCAAGTAGGGGGCGGTATTGCAGGAGATTTTCCTATTTGCGTAGTACCTATGATGTATCAGGATTTAGAATGGCATGATGTTCCTTTTTGGAGCTACTTCTGTCAAGTAAGTGATTCTACCACTTCTTATGGATCATATTCGGGCGCAGTGCCTAACGAAAAAATTACTTGGGGTAAATTAGATATTCATACGCCTAAATTTATTGTTGAAAGTGATGCTACGATTGTAGTACCATTAATATTCGCCTATATTTTAGGACAATAAAAAAGATGATTTCAAAATGATGGGTATTAATTGATGTAAGACTTATTAATTTAGAATCAAATTATAAAAAAAGACCTTCCGAAATTTCGGAAGGTCTTTTTTTATGTAAACACTTTTATAGTCCTTTATAATTAATGAGCTATTATCTCGCTGGCATATTTAATTTAAGATCTCTCTTCAACATGTCTTCTCTTTGTGCAATTTCACAAGCAGTATAATATACCATTGTCACTCTTTTTTGCATCAACTCGAAATTAATTTTTTCAATCGTATCGGTTGGTTTATGGTAATCGGCTAATAACATTCCATCGTAGAAGAATAAAATAGGCACTCCTTTTTTAGCAAAGTTATAATGGTCGCTACGATAGTAAATCATATTCTTATCTGCAGGATCATCATATTTATAATCTAATGTGATATTGCTAGAAGCTTTATTTGCTGCTTCGTTGATGATAGGTAAATCGGTACTTAATTTATCATGACCAATGACGTAAACATAATTTAAACTATCTCCTGTAGTACGTTCTGTATCTACACGACCCACCATATCCGTATTTAGATCGGCAGTTGTTTTATCTAAAGGGAAAATAGGGTGCTCCGAATAATAATCTGATCCCCATAAACCTTTTTCTTCACCACTTACAGTCATGAATACAATGGTTCTTCTTGGTTTATTCCCTTTTTTAGCAGCTATAGCAAAAGCTTCTGCCATTTGCATCACACCCACTGTTCCTGATCCATCATCATCTGCGCCATAATAAATTACATCACCTCTTTTACCTAAATGATCATAATGTCCTGTCAACATTAAATATTCATCTTTTTTATCGGTCCCTGGAAGCACTGCAATGACGTTACTACTTTCTAAATTTTCAGTCGTTTTAGTGGCAGCAATTGTGGCATCAGTCGTATAATTTCCTTTTTTGATTTCTTTTAGTGCAGCTAAGGTAGCAGATGCATTACCTAATAAAGTACCAGCCACTTCAGCAGATACATTTGCCATTAAAAAACCAGCATTCACATTGGCTTTCATGTACATATTGCCTTTTGTTTGTGTTGGGTTTTTACGTGGAAAATCGGCCGAAACGATCAATAATCCAGCTGCCCCTTTTGAACTTGCTTGTCTTAATTTAGACATAGGAGAGGCAGGGTTGGCATTAAATGCACGATTACCACCTTGCCCCATTGTTACAGGACCATTAGCAGTCCCATCTAGTATCACTACTAATTTTCCTTTTACTTCTAAATTTTCATAATCGTTGATTCCCTTTTCGGCATCCACAATACCAAATCCAGCAAATACTACTTCTTTGAAATTTGCATTACCATTTGCGATGGTTTGTAAATTAAAGTTGAAGTCCTTGTCCCATTCGAAAGAACGTCCGTTGACAGCTAATTTTTTTTCTGTCAATACATCTTGATACACAGGATATACCTGTTGGTAGCTATTTCCATTTCCAGGCAATAGTCCCATTCTTTTAAATTCAGATTCAATGAAAGCAGCAGCACGCTTTTGTCCTGGAGATGCAGTTTCACGTCCTTCCATTTCGGCACTAGCAATCACAGATAATTTTTCTTTCAATCCTTTAGCGGTGATGACATTTGCAAATTTGGTAAGGTCTTTTGTTGTTTGAGCAAAAGACATGGTGCTTACAAGAAGCAACGAAATCCATAGTAGTTTTTTCATAAGGCTAATTTAATTTTTTAAGCGCAGGTTATTTTATTGACTCTATTTTGATGACGGCCCCCTTCGAAAGAGGTACCCATAAATTTTTCAATCATTTCAAAAGCTAATTCCAAACTTACAAAACGAGCTGGAATACAAATCATATTGGCATCATTGTGTAATCGAACTAGTTCAGCTACTTCAGTGACCCAACATAAACCGGCTCTAATGCCTGCATGTTTATTGGCTGTCATTGCTACGCCATTGGCACTTCCGCAAAATAAGATTCCAAAACAAGCTTCTCCGGTTTCTACACTGCTTGCAGTGGGGTGAGCAAAATCGGGGTAGTCCACTGAATCGGTATTATAAGTCCCAAAATCCTTGGTGCTATATCCTTTGTCCTCCAACCATTTCTTGACTGCATTTTTATAATCTATTCCTGCATGGTCACATCCCAAGGCGATAGGTTTTGAAGCATCAAATACAAATGACATAAGTTTTTATTTAGTGGTTAGGTGAAACCTTTATTACTATCGTTAATTTATTATTCTGTTTGCTTTATTTGGTTCAGTATTCAATCTGTTAGATTAATCCCATTCCTCATCTTCTTCAGTCTTCATTTTTTTATGTGCCCATCTTGAAACAATAATACTAAATTCAAATAGAGCATATAATGGAATGAAAACAATCGTTTGACTATACCAATCGGGGCTTGGTGTAATAAAAGCTGCTACAATTAAAATAATCACTACTGCATACTTGCGCGTTGTAGTTAACAATTTAGGTGTTATGATACCAATTTTTGTAAGTAAAAACACAATGACAGGTAATTCAAAAGCAATACCACATCCTAATATTAAATTAGTTAAATTATCTAAATAATCGGCAAAGGTAGGGATAGTCACAATGGCACCTCTTGTACCTAATTGGAAGCTAGCTAAAAAGTTAAAAGTAAAAGGACCTAAAACAAAAAAGCCAAAAGTCGCGCCCATAAAGAAAAAGAAGGACACCCAAAAAATCATGAATCGAGTATTCTTTAATTCCTTTTCTTTTAAAGCAGGTTTAATAAAAGACCAAATTTGCCAAAATATATAGGGGAAGGCTATAATAATTCCACCCACAAATGCCATACTAATAGCGCTTAAAAATTGCCCTCCAAAAGTGGTGCTTTGTAAGGAAACTTTCACTGGAGGCATACAAAGTGAATCTCCTAAATGCAATAAATGACTAAGTCCGCAAAATGCACGGTAAGTAATAAAATCTGGATTCACGGGGCCCATAATAATATGGTCCATGATCCAATCACGGTATATAAAAATAATAATAGAGGTAATTAATATAGAGGATAGAGAACGGACAATAGTTCCTCTTAAAACTTCCAAATGATCAATGAATGACATTTCATCATCACCTTCCTTTTTAAATCTGTCAAATATAGCCATGAGTATAATTCAATGAGGGTTAAAGTTAAGGCTTATATGCTAAAATGTGTAGCCAAACCTTAAAAATAGTACTAATGGATTTTGATTTTCACCTTCTCGATTCGGGTGTCGCTCACTGCTATAATTTCGGCATCAAAATGGGACAGGTGGAGCACCTGCCTGAGCTTGGGAATGGACTCGTTTTGGTGGATCAAATATCCGCTTAAAGTTTCAGTGGTATCTGCAGAAAAGTCAATACCGTATTTTTCATACAGGTAATCCAATTCCAAGCGTCCACTAAAAATATACTCCGTATCCGACAATTTCTTTTCTAAAAATTCTTGCTCATCATATTCGTCATCTATTTCTCCAAAAATTTCCTCTAAAACATCTTCCATTGTTATAATACCTGCCGTTCCCCCAAATTCATCTACCACCCAAGCAATACTTTTCCTTTTTTTAGAAAATAAATTAATGAGATCTGCAGCATTCATACTTTCGGGAACTAATATAATAGGAAGTAAAATATCTTTAATTTGTTGTGGTTGTTTGAATAAATCAAGTTGATGCACATATCCTACAATCGTATCTAAGGTCTCTTGATATACTATGAGTTTACTTAATTTGGTTTCTATAAAAACCTCTTTTAATGCTTCTATACTTATATTTTTATCTACTCCCACGATTTCGGTACGAGGCACTAAACATTCTCTAATTTTGATAGTAGGAAGACTTAATGCATTTTCGAATAAATCGGTGTTTAAGTCCTGCTGCTGTTGTTGGTTTTTGGTTTGTTGTACAAAGTGCGCTAAATCGATTTTTGTAAAAGCTTCTTTTTTATTCACTAATCGCACTTGAAATAAAGTACTCACTACCCATTGCGCTAAACTTACTAATGATTTAGTGAGGGGGCTAAAAAACACATGAAAGAATTGTGCTAAGGGAGCAAAAGTGCTTATCATAGCATCCGCTCTGGCTTTGAATATCGCCTTAGGAACTAATTCGCCAATCAATAAAATGACTAAAGTAGATAAAATGGTATTGCTTAGTAAAATAGTATAAGGCCCTGCTTGAATATGTTCCCAAATGAGGGTGTCCAATAATTGTTCAAATAAAATACCAAACACCACTAAAGAGATATTTAATCCTATTAAGCAGGTGCCAATAAATTGCGCAGGATGTTCTAAAAATTGAGCAATGATTTTTCCAGCCTTAGTGCCTTGCTTTTTTTTAAGTTCTAAGGTTAGTCGATTGGCACTTACGAATCCAATTTCATATCCCGAAAAAAATCCTATTAAAATCAATGAAGCAATGATGGCAAATAACATAGTGATAATTTAAAACTAATAATCTGCTAATTTGGGTTTTGTCTCAATGATATTTTCAATTTGCTCCATGATCTCAGGGGTTAATAATTGCATAGTATCTAACGCAGTTAAATTATCTAATAACTGTGCCTTACTGGTGGCTCCTAAAATTGCAGTACTAACATTCGGATTTTTAATACACCAAGCGATGCTTAATGAGGCAGTGCTTACTTGAAGCGCTTTAGCTAATGCAGCTAATTGTTGTACTTTTTTAATTTTATCTTGCATGATCCATCTGTCTCTAAGCCACTCAAAACCTTCTAATTGAAAGCGAGACCCATCAGGTATTCCATCATTGTATTTACCGGTCAATAAGCCAGCTGCTAAAGGACTCCAGATAGTAGTTCCAAGCCCCACATTTTTATATATTTCAAGAAAATCATTTTCCACTTTATGACGCTCAAACATATTGTATTGAGGTTGCTCCATGGAAGGGCCTATTAAACGATAAGAATCGGCTATGCGATGTGCTTCCATAATTTCTACACCACTCCATTCACTCGTTCCCCAATATAAAATTTTACCTTGTTGTATCAACGTATTCATGGTTTGTACCACTTCGCTAATAGGGGTGTTTTTATCTGGACGATGACAAAAATATAAATCTAAATAATCGGTCTGTAATCTTTGTAATGCTTCGTGACAGGCTTCTGTTAAATGCTTACGGCTTAATCCTGTTTGGTTGGGTTTATTTTCCTTGCCTCTCCAACCAAAAAAAGCTTTAGACGAAAGTACAATAGAGGTACGGTCCCAATTTTTTTGATGCAAGACTCTGCCCATCATTTTTTCACTTTCTCCAGCAGCATACACTTCGGCGTTGTCAAAAAAATTTACACCTTGATCATAAGCGACACCCATTAATTCATCTGCAATACGATCGTCAATTTGTTTATGAAAAGTAACCCAGCTTCCAAAACTAAGGGTGCTTAATTGAAGCCCGGTTTTACCCATTTTTCTGTATTCCATATATTATTTTTGAGGGTTTAGTCCACTACTATCGCTAATGATGGCGTAACTATTTGATTGCGGTTTTAGGATATGAATATCGGTTAAATTTTGATTCGCTTCAAAGCCTTTCCCATATATTTTAGCAATGGGACTATGTTGTTTTACAATTACATCTTTATCGGTATGGAACATACTTGTATTTTGATCCCAATACATTTCCTTACACCATATGGTATCCCCTAAAATGTTGTAAACCACCACATCGTCTCTTAAAAATACTTTATTTTCGGCCTCTATGTACTTGGCATATTTGGCGTAAAGTTTACTTTCTATGATCAAGCTATCTTTGTAAAAATCAACATTTAAGTGATGTGGGAATTCAATCATCTTACCACTGTCTAATAAATATTTATTCATGAGTGGTGCCATTAATTTCGCAGTGATTTTTCCGTCCGTACTTAAATAAATAGCAACATCTTTTCCCACATCAATGCCACCCACTCTGGCACCTAAAGCTTTCACTTCATTTACATTGTTCTCGCATGCGAACAAAAAAATGCAGCTACTCAAACAAGCAACTGCTATTTTTAATAAGTGATATGATATACGATTAATCATATTTGCGTTTGTTAAACCAAATATCGCTTAAGCTGTATCCTAAAGTAAATTGTACAAAGTTTTCTGTGAAATTGTTGACACTGGTTCCTCTTTTTCCTATTTGCATGGCTAAATTGATCAATGTAAATTGATAATCGTAAGATCGGTATTTACGAACAGGTAATCCCATACCAAAAGTAAATCCAGATACTTTCAATCCTTTATTGTCAATGTTGGCGTAATCCTTTCCGCTAAAATAACCAGCACGATAAGTAACTGTTGACCAGTAACTTTCATAGTTGTTGGGGTTAGGGCATAATTGAGCACCTAAGCGAACCATATAAGAATTAGAGACTAAATCCTTTTGACCATAAAAACGATATTTGTCATTCCATGCGGCACTTGAATATTCGACTCCCACTACCCATTGGTCATAAGGTCCACGTGGATTAATTTCTTTTTTATGTAATGCAAATCCCACACTATAAAAAGCAGGAAGTGTAATTGTTCCAGGTAGATCCGTTTTCAAGGAAGCGGTATCGGTAGGGGCATCTAATGTAGTGGAATAGATACCTGTTGCTCTTAAAATATCTTGTTTGCCTTTTAAATTTTGATCCGTTGATGCAGTCGCTCCAAAGCTAATGGTGTATTCAGTTTTTTCAGTAGGAAGTGGGTGCGCAATGGTTTTAATAGGGAACTCTCCTTGAATTCCTAAATTTAAAAAGAAACCACCAAAGGCTGTATTCGTACTTGAAATGGATTGATAAAAATAAGAAGAGTCAGGATTGTAGACAATGGCTTTTCTGGTTTCAATTTTCTTTCTACCAAAATTATATCCTGTATTAAATCCAAGGTTGACATGTTTCCATGCTTTACCAAAACCAATAAATAATTGGTTTAAACCACCATCTCCACGATAATTATTTAAAATAGTATCACCGGTAGAAGGGATGGTGGTGATTTCATTTACTGAATAATTGATCGTTGACAAAGGTCTTAATCCAAATGCCATTCCAATTTTTTTCTCTTTACTAATAGGCACCCCAATTGCTAAATAATTAGGGGACATGTAATTTGAATTTTCACGACCACTAGGCGTATTTCTTTTTAAAGTAGTTCCTGAAATATTTACACCTAAATCAAATGTGGTTAAGTAAATACTACCATATGAAGCAGGGTTATTAAAGTTGATACTTTGACCATAATTGCCGTTCATAGATGAAGTATAGGCTGTGGTAAAACCACCCATTGCCTGACTAGCAGCATTTTGACTATTGAAAACTTCATTACCTAATCCGTATCTAGAAAATGGAGAATTAATTTGAGCCTGAGTGGGGGTTAAAAAACACACTAAACCAATGATAGTCGTTAACCTAATTATTTTTTTTGCAAATAGCATACAGTCCTTTAAATATTAAATTTTGGTCGGCAAATATCCTCTTTTTTAAGTGAGGTACAAAATAACAAATGTCTCCACCGGTTAATAGCACGTTAAAGTTCCCATATTTCTGCTCATATAGGTCAATAATACCGTCTATTTCGGCTGAAATTCCCAAAATCACCCCACTTAAAAGGTTGGTTTTAGTGTCATAACCTACTAGGGTAAATTCATTGGAAGCCTCCACTAGGGGTAAAAGTGCTGTTTGTTCATGCATAGCTTTAAAGCGCATTTGCATCCCTGGAGAGATGCTACCCCCTAAAAATTCATGGAATTTATTGACAAAATTATAGGTAATACAGGTGCCTAGAGAAATGATCAAATTATGCTGAAGTGGGAAAATATCAACTGCTGCAGCCACTAAAGCAAGCCTATCTGCTCCAATTGTACCTGGTTTTCCTACCGGAGTGGTAAAATTAATCTTAGAATCAGGTCCTAATAGGTGACATTGGCTATGTTGCTCTAAAAGGTTTTCTAGCTCCTTGGAATGATGAATCACCGAGGATAAAATGGTTTTTTCAGGTTTGAATTCATCCAATAAGGCTTGTAGCGTGGAGGTTTCCATATTCTCCAAAATACGAACGCTCACCAGTTCATTTTCGTCAAAAATGGCTGCTTTTAAACGGGTGTTTCCAAAATCAAAACAAATGCTTATTGACATAGTACCTCTTGTGCTTCAAAATTAATCTGTTTGTGTCAAACTTGCCCGAAATCTAAACCTTAGTTCAAAAAAAGTTGGAGTTATTTAGATTGTAGAAGGAAGTAGTTTAAATTGAGTCTATTTTTGTGCGAAGTGTTAAAAAAGATGCCATGAAAGTAGCCGGGTTTACCATTATTAAAAATGCAGTCGTGAATGATTTTCCCATTGTGGAAGCCATTCGTTCGGTGTTGCCTGTGGTAGATGATATGATTGTATTAATTGGCGATTCTAATGATGAAACCATTGCCTTAATAGAATCTATCGGGGATCCTAAAATAAAAATACATCATAGTGTTTGGGATAAAAATTTACGTAAAGGTGGAGTGGTGTTAGCGGTTGAAACGGATAAAGCGTTTCAATATATTGATGATTCTTTTACTTGGGCTTTTTATATTCAAGGAGACGAAGTGGTGCATGAAAAATATCACGATGCCATTAGAAAAGGTTGTACACAATATGCAGATGATCAAGAAGTGCAAGGATTATTATTTAAGTACAAACATTTTTTTGGCACTTATGATTATGTGGGAGATAGTCGCAAATGGTATAGTCATGAAGTTAGAATGATACGAAACAATAAAAAGATAAGCGCTTATCGTGATGCGCAAGGCTTTAGAATAGGTAAGACTAAATTACCTGTGGCTAGTATTGACGCCTCTATTTATCATTATGGCTGGGTGAAAAGTCCAGAACAAATGCGCAAAAAACAAAAAGAGAGTAGTGTTTTTTGGCATGATGATCAGTCCATGGAAAAAATAAAACAGAGTCCCGATTATTATGATTTTACTGGCTTTGATTCCCTTGAAAAATTTACGGGCACACATCCTAGTGTGATGCTAGATCGAATCCATCAAAAAAATTGGGTGATTGATTTAGATATCTCAAAGAAAAAGTTTTCTTTCAAAAATAGATGCTTGTATTATTTTGAAAAATGGACTGGTATTCGTCCTTTTGATTTTAGAAATTATAAAATTATCAGATAATACAGTTATAAATAATTTGGTAACACAGATATAAGTAATTAGATAGTAAAGATGTTGGATATAGCGAACATACAAAAAGGAGTTGCAGAGGGTAATTTTTTATCTCTTGCTAAAGCTATTTCCTTCATTGAGAATAAGGAAGAGGGGTCCCCTATTTTGCTGCAACAATTACAACCTCAGTTAGTCCCCGTGATTGGATTTACAGGTCCTCCAGGGGCTGGGAAAAGCACGCTGGTTTCTGCCATGATAGAGCAATGGGTGGTCGCAGGTAAAAAAGTAGCAGTATTATCGGTAGATCCGTCCTCGCCCTTTCACAAAGGAGCCATTTTAGGAGATCGCATTAGAATGAAGGAATGGTATACGCATCCACAAGTATTTATTCGATCCTTGGCTACAAGAGGACATTTGGGAGGACTCATGAGTGGCATCATTGAGTTAAGTACTCTATTACAATCGGTGGGGTTTGATATTGTTTTAATTGAAACGGTGGGTGTGGGACAATCCGAAATAGAGATTGCACATTTAGCAGATACGACTGTGGTGGTTTTAGTTCCTGAAGCGGGGGATGAAGTGCAGATGATGAAATCAGGATTAATGGAAATCGCAGATATTTTTGTAGTGAATAAAAGTGACCGACCCGATGCAGCCTCTTTTGAGAATCATATCAAGCAAATGGTCATGGAATCACATACAACTAATCATCTTCCGCCAGTGATTGCAACTATTGCGACTCAAAATATAGGGATTCAAGAATTAGCAAATGCTGTGATGGAAAAAGCAAGTTTACCTATTTCTCTTCCCCAAAAAAAGCAGATGCTTATTCGTAAAATGTATCAATTAATTGCAGCAGAAAAAATGAGACAAATTGATGCCGCTGAAATGGAAGCACAATTAGATATAGTATTTGCACAACCGCACTTTAATATTTTTGATTTCGCGAAGCGGTATTATAAATAAGTCGGGTAAGTTTATAAAGGAAGGAGATTCCCAATTTTCAAAATAGATAATTTTTAATAAGGGAGGGGTCATTTTATAAATGAGGGGTTTGAAAAGAAGCCACCCATTTTTTAAATCCTTGTTTCAAGGATTTAAAGACACTCATTTTATATTCAGGTAAATATCCTGTAAAATTTGCTCCTCTTTGTAAGATGTGTTTGGTAAGTATACTAGAAGTGAATCCCCATTTATTGATGAATTGATGATATCCTTTATTGGATTTCACACGTTTCACGGACTTGGATCCAAAATGGTAAGCTCTACTTTTACTGACTCCTTTAAAATAGCGAACGCCGGCTTGCCATAGCTTCATTGAAAAATCAGGATCAGAATATAAGCCAGGACTAAATTCAATACTATAACCTCCTACTATATCCCAAAGTGAAGTGGGAACAATGTTGGGAGGCCATGTAGCACCCGCCCAGTCTGCTTTTTCGAAATGATCGTAATTTTCTAAAAGCGCTTTTTCATCAAAATTTTGAATATTGGTTCCGTAATTTTTTTCAATTACGCAAATGCTTGAAGCTTTTGGCTCAATGACAGTACTTGATAGAAAAAACATTTCATGACCAATGGATTGAATCTCTTCCATTAAAGCAGTATCCCAACCTGGACATAAATACATATCATCATTGAGGTATAAAAAATATTTAGTTTGCACTAAAGTACGCGCTGCATTTAATGCATAACAGACTCCTATATTTTTTTGGCTAAAAGTATAGTCAATATCTTTTTCTTGTTCTATCCAAGCTAAACTCCCATCTTTTCCTTCATTAATATGTACAATAATTTGATGGGCAAAATGTGAATTTTTGCGAATGCTTTGAATGCAATTTTGTAAATATGGTAAATTGTTCCAACTAGGTATGACAATTGAGAATTGTGCGTTGTTGATTGGGGCACGTTGGCAATAAACTTGTATGCGCTCCTCCATAAGAAATGGGTTAATTAGCCTTTTTCATTTTTCCACCACTTGTAGGCGATGTAAGAAGCTATTCCAAAAGGCATGGCGGCTAAATATAAAATGCCCGCGTTAAAACCACGTCCGGCTTCTTCTCCAATTTGGCCTGCGGTTTTAGTACAAATAGAGCATTGCGCCATGGTCCATGTCGAGACGCTCATTAAAATAATAATTGCGAATAGCTTTTTCATGATGATGCCATAAAAAATCCCTCAAATAATCCTTTTAAAAAGAGGCGCTTCCACTGGATTAAGCGAGGGAGTGTTTATTAGTTTGAATTAAGCAGTTGCTTTAGGTGCAGCAGCTTTCTTTCCTTTAGTAGCAATTTTGTGTGGTCTGCTTTTGCCAAATGATCCTTTAAATCTTTTTCCTTTAGCTGTTTTTTTATCTCCTCTTCCCATGATATTTTTTGGTTTAATTTACTGTTAAGGCTACAAAAGTAAAAAAACCCCTTGAATATAAGCATATCCGAGGGGTTTAATTTCAAAAAAGAACAGTTTAGTGCCTTTCGACGCTGTAACTATAACTTTCCGCTTAATTCTTTACCAGCTTTAAAGCGAGCCACTTTTTTAGCTTTGATTTTGATAGCAGCTCCTGTTTGAGGATTGCGGCCCATACGAGCAGCACGCTTAGAAACAGAGAAAGTACCAAAACCTACTAAAGTAACTTTATCCCCTTTTTTCAAGGCTTTAGTTACTGCTTCGATAAAAGCGTCTAATGCTGCGTTAGCTTGTGTTTTTGCTAGCTCTGCATTGTCAGCAATGTGAGCGATCAATTCTGCTTTGTTCATAGATGTGTTTTTTATAGTTTAGAACGATAAAACAAATTTATTGGGTTTTATCAATTCAAACAATATTTTTTTTCATTTTTTCATTTTTATTTTTCCTTTGAAACCCTTAAATAGTAAGGTTTTCAGGGTAAAAGGGTGAATTTGACTCCCATTTGAATAAAGTTGTAAAACGCTGAAACCCTTTGTGGTATTGAGTTTCATTTTAAAAATTGCTGTAATATAGGCCTGTAGCGGTTTTTAGCCAATTATATATCCACAATCAATTCACAATTTTCATTTGCGTACTAAAGTGATAACATTGTTCTCCCCATTGGGCGGGGATTTCAGCCAATAGCTCAGAAGCATGCTGGGTAAGGTATTCCTCCATTTTGTCTTTACTAAGAGTAAATAATTGTAAAGTATAGGTAGGGTATTGATCTGCTGTAACGTCAATATTGTATAATTTGGAGTCCGTAAAACAGCTTGTGTGAATACATTTTGGGATGAAATTAGATTGCATCCATGCGATCCAAATAGGTTCAATTTTAGGGTCCACTTGAAAACTGATATTACAAACGTGCATATTATTCTTATTTAATATCTACAACTATAGGACAATGGTCACTATGTTTCACTAAAGGTAATATACTAGCTGAAAGAATTTGTTTTTCCATAGCTATTGTGGTACATAAATAATCAATTCTCCAACCTTTGTTTTGTAAACGAACACTAGGGAAACGTTGACTCCACCAGGAATAAGCGCCAGTGCTTTCGGGATTTTTATATCTAAAACTATCTATCCAACCACTTGCTAAAAATTGTTCCATCCAATCTCTTTCCTCGGGTAAAAAACCAGATGATTTTTTATTACCCTTTGGATCATGAATATCAATTTCGCGGTGTGCTATATTATAATCACCTGCTAAAATGATATTTGGTCTTTCCTTTTGCAATTCAGTTAACCAAGGTTGTATTTCTTTTAACCATTGGTATTTATAAGTTTGTCTTTCCTCACCACTGGTACCTGATGGAAAATAGGCGTTCACAAAAGTGTATTTACCTATATCCACTCGAATCACTCTGCCTTCAAAATCACTCATTTCATGTCCCGTGCCACAAACTATTTTAGTGGGTTTTTGCTTGCTAAAAATGGCCACACCACTGTACCCTTTTTTTTGAGCGGGATGCCATGCAACATGATAACCCAATGAAGTAAATAAGGATAAGTCAATATCATTTGGGGTGGCTTTGGTTTCTTGAATACACAAAACATCTACAGGATATTCTTCAAGCCAAGAGATGAGCCCTTTTTTAATGGCCGCTCTAATACCATTGACATTATAACTAACAACACGCATCTTGAAGGGGGTTAAATTGAATATATTAAATGGGCAATTGAAAAATTTCACTAAAAGACATCATGAGTAGAAAATTTTTAAGCTCGATATCTTCTACAGGGGAAACCTCTACCATTTGGGAAGGTTTATTTTTTCCTTGTACGATAAAAGATAACTGACCATTGATGTAAATCGTTTTTAAATTATTAGCATAATTAATATGTATACTAAATAATTGTTGCTTAAAACGACCATTGATTACTTTAGCAGAGAAGATTTCCTTTTTTTCAAATAAAGTACCTATGTTATATTTTTTGGTACTATCGTATCCATTCCATAATACATTAGGGTTGAAAAATTTATCTTTTTCTTTTACGGTTTCCAAAACACTAAAATAACCAATGCTATCACGATCTAAATAAATCGTATGCATTGAATCCGGTAAAAAAACAATAGGGGATAGGAAATTCCCGGTTTCGCTGGCATGCGTATTAAATTCAATAAATGAAAGCAAAGTATAATCTTTGTTATTATTCACATCGCGAAGAGGCTGTGTGACTTCGTAATATTCATTATCAAAATAGTTACTGCGTTTTTTTATAGTGGGGATCAAATCAATAAAGGGATTATTCGGACTCTTGTCTTTATAATTAATTTTATTCATGATGGCACTGGGGGTTCGTAATAATTGAACACCAGCGGTAGATACATAACTACTAAATTGTTTATTCGTATCTATTGGAATGCGCACTTTACCTTGAATGAGTGGCATCCAGTAGTTATCTGTCGCATAGGCAGTGGGCACTTTTGCTTCTACAAATAAAAGGTCATCTATATCTGCAGAAAATAAACTGATTCCTTTTTGCAGGGCTTGAGTAATGGCATTGGGCGTGGAAGCAGGTTTCTCGAAAGTGAATCCCATACCCACAGTAGATTGTGGTATTAAATTCATCAGCAAAGTTTTTTTAAAAACCGCTTCTTGCTTTTGATTGAAAATATTAATCGTAATAAACCAAATAGAAACAATGCTGTCTTTTTTTGATTCCGCAATATTTATAAGTTTATTCTGATACGCGAACTCGGGAATCATTTCATACCATTCAATGTAGGCGTGAAAAGGAATATGCGCAGTTTTATTCCAATTGATAGCGAGTTTACCAATTTGATTCAGCTTGTTGATATTATTGATGACGGGATCTATATTTTTATCTCGTACCAAATGCAAGTCGGCAAATAATCCAGTGTCGAGTGCTTCTAATATGCCTGTAACATTGCTAGGTATATGCCAATAATTGGAAGTAGGTACCATGACCGAATACGACTGAATTTGTTCTACTGCAACGGTAGATTGAGCGGTCAATTTTTGAGAGCAGATGAGTCCTGCGATAACCAAAGAAAAAGTAAAAAGTGATTTCATAAGGATTCCAATCTTAGTGATTCAAAAGTAACTATTTTTAAATTAGCCTTGTTGCTTTTTTGGTTTAACTTCACTCGTATAAAAGTGAAATAATCATGGCTGTTTCTCCCAAACGACGCATCATACCGGCCACAAAATCCTATGCATTAGAGGGTCCTAAACCAAGGATGAATGAATTATTTTTCGCCTTTCAAATTTTCATTCAATTTATTAAGGGGTTTAGAGCATTACATTTTAGTGGACCCTGTGTAACCGTTTTTGGTTCGGCACGTTTTAAGGAAGATCATCCCTATTATATATTGGCTCGTGAAATGGGCAAAAAAATTGCAGAGCTAGGCTTGGTGACGATGACGGGTGGGGGTCCTGGAATTATGGAAGCTGCCAATAGAGGAGCGTTTGAAAATGGAGGTAAATCGATTGGCTGTAATATTAAATTACCTTTTGAGCAAGAGCCCAACCCTTATGTGAATCATTCCATTACCATTAATTTCTTTTTTATAAGAAAAGTTTTATTGGTGAAATATTCTTATGCTTTTGTAATTATGCCGGGCGGTTTTGGTACCCAAGATGAATTTTTTGAAACACTTACTTTAGCGCAAACAAAAGTGATTAATGATTTTCCAATTGTGGTCATGGGCCGTCAATATTATCAACCCTTTCAAGATTGGATGGATCATATGATACAAGAAGGCACTATTTCACCTGAGGATAAAAAGTTTATTTTATTTACAGATAGCTGTGAAGAAGCGATTAATCACATTCGTAAGTATGTCGAAAAAAATTATACAGTCAAACCACGCAAGAGATTATGGTGGTTATTTGAAAAAGTATAATCCCGCCAAATCTTGACACTTTAGTCAATCACTGGCTGCAACCATCTCGTGATATACTCTAAAGATTTTTGTTTTCTTTGAGCATAATCTTCTACTTGATCCTGTTGTATTTTACCTAACCCAAAATATTGGCTTTGTGGATTTGCAAAATACCAACCACAAACACTAGAAGCTGGATACATGGCTAAGCTTTCGGTTAAAGTAATGCCAGTATGCTTTTCGGCGTCTAGTAATTCAAACAAGCTATATTTTTCGGTATGATCAGGACAGGCTGGATATCCTGGTGCAGGACGTATACCCACATATTTTTCACTGATTAAATCGTCGTTGGATAAAGCTTCATTGCTTACATAACCCCAATATTCTTGACGTGTTTTAGCATGTAAATATTCGGCAAAGGCTTCTGCTAATCGATCCGCTAAGGCTTGTAAAATAATTTTATTGTAATCATCTAAATTCGCTTCAAATGCTTTGATATGTTTTTCGATACCATGTATGGTCACGGCAAAAGCGCCTAAGTAATCTTTTTTATTTTCAGTAGCGGGACAAATAAAATCGGCTAATGAATAATTGGGTTGTCCTGCTGCTTTTTTAGATTGTTGTCTTAAAAAATGTAAATCCACTTTTTGTTCTCCATTCATTAAAGTGACATCGTCATCATTTGCACTAGCAGGCCAAAAACCAACAGCGCCTTTTGCAGTCAACCATTTTTCTTTTACAATCGTATTTAATAAAGTAGTTGCATCTTGATATAATTTACTTGCTACTTCTCCTACTACCTCATCCGTTAATATAGCAGGAAAATTGCCGTGTAATTCCCAAGCAATAAAGAAAGGTTTCCAATCTATATACTCTACTAGTACTGATAAATCATTTAATTCTATTCCTTTGTTTCCTGTAAACTTTGGAGTAGGGGCTTCAAAGCTGCTCCAATCCATTACCACTTTATTTTTAACAGCATCCTTGTAAGGAGTAAATTGCTTCACTGTTTTTTTATTATCAAATTCTAATTTTAAATGAGCATATCCTTCTTCTAATTCTTTTAAGAAAGGAGCTCTTTGATCCTTGTTTAATAAGGATCCAGCAACAGTCACACTTCTAGAAGCATCCAAAACATGGATGACGCCATTTCCATATTCAGGTGCAATTTTAACAGCAGTATGCATACGAGAAGTGGTGGCTCCTCCAATCATTAAAGGAATTTGGATGCCACGACGTTTCATTTCTTTTGCAATATGAACCATCTCGTCCAAGGAAGGGGTAATCAAACCACTTAATCCAATAATATCTACTTGATGTTTTTCGGCTTCTGCTAAAATTTTATCAGCAGGAACCATCACCCCTAAGTCAATAATTTCATATCCATTACAACCTAATACCACACCCACAATATTTTTACCAATATCATGCACATCTCCTTTCACCGTTGCTAATAATATTTTAGCAGGTCCCGCACTCGGTCCATTAGGATTGATAGACAATAATTTTTTTCTTTCTTTTTCAGCTTCAATAAAAGGAGTTAACACCGCCACACTTTTTTTCATCACACGTGCACTTTTTACCACCTGTGGTAAAAACATTTTTCCGGAACCAAATAAATCACCCACTTTATTCATACCGGCCATTAAAGGCCCCTCAATGACTTCAAGTGGTTCACTATACTTTAATCTTGCTTCTTCGGTATCTGCATCAATGAAATCGGTGATTCCATTCACCAAGGAGTGCGCTAATCTTTCTTCCACCGATGTATTACGCCAAGCCATTTTGGTAGTATTGTCTTCTGCCGCTTTTCCACCGTCTTGTCCCTTGGCTTTTACGTCATCCGCATATTGTATTAAAGCTTCCGTTGCTTGGTTGTTATCGTTATTCTGATTTAAAATAACATCCTCGCATAATTGACGTAAGGTGGTTTCAATTTGATCATATACTTCCAGCTGTCCTGCATTCACAATACCCATATCCATACCCGCTTTAATAGCATGGTATAAAAACACAGCATGTATAGCTTCTCTTACAGCATCATTTCCTCTAAATGAAAAAGAAACGTTAGAGACACCACCACTTACTTTGGCTAAGGGCATTTTTTGTTTGATCACTCTAGTCGCTTCAATAAAATCTACTGCATAATTATTATGTTCTTCGATACCCGTAGCGACTGCAAAAATATTGGGATCAAAAATAATATCCTGTGGTGCAAATCCTACTTGCTCTACTAATATTTTATACGCTCTTGTACAAATTTCAATTTTACGATCCTTGGTATCAGCTTGTCCTTTTTCGTCAAAGGCCATTACAATCACAGCGGCACCATAGGCTTTACATATATAAGCTTGTTCAATAAATTTAGCTTCCCCTTCCTTCATGGAAATTGAATTCACAATACATTTTCCTTGTACACATTTTAACCCTGCTTCAATGATTTCAAATTTAGAACTATCAATCATGATAGGAATACGCGCAATATCTGGTTCACTTTGTAATAAATTCAAAAAAGTAGTCATGGCACTCACTCCTTCAAGCAATGCGTCATCCATATTTACATCAATAATTTGCGCACCACTTTCAACTTGTTGGCGGGCTACCGATAAAGCTTCTTCATATTTATTTTCTCGAATAAGTCGTGCGAATTTTTTAGAACCTGTTACATTGGTTCTTTCTCCTACGTTCACAAAATTAGTTTCGGGACGAATCACCAAAGGCTCTAATCCAGCTAAACGTAAATATGGTTTGATATGTATCATAATTTCTTAATTAAATAGAAGGCTCTAAAATGGGAAGAGGACGTGGTGTAATATGGCGCACATTATCAGCCATATGTTTAATATGCTCTGGTGTGGTACCGCAACATCCGCCTACTATATTTACAAATTGATTTTTTGCCCACTCCTCAATAAAATGTGCTGTTTGATGCGGTGCTTCATCATATTGACCCATAGCGTTAGGCAAGCCTGCATTGGGATACGCTGATGTATAGCAAGTTGCTATTTGTGAAAGCTCTTCTATATGACTTCTCATTTCTTGTGCTCCTAATGCACAATTCAATCCTACACTTAATGGTTTTGCATGTTCAATAGAAGTATAAAATGCTTCTAAAGTTTGTCCACTTAAAGTACGACCTGATGCATCGGTGATGGTTCCGCTAATCATGATAGGTAATTCAGGAATTTGATTTTTTCTAAAAAATTCCTTCGTTGCAAATATGGCCGCTTTAGCATTCAATGTATCAAAAATGGTTTCAATTAAAATCACATCAACCCCTCCATCTACTAAACCTTTAATTTGTTCAGTATAGGCAACTACGACTTCATCAAAAGTAACCGCACGAAATCCTGGATTATTTACATCCGGAGATAAACTCAATGTTTTATTTAAGGGACCAATGGAACCTGCAATATATTTTTCGGTACTATTTGGATGTTTGCTTTTGTATTGTTGAATGGCATCTTTCACACATTTTGCAGCGGCAACATTTAATTCATAAGCGAATTCCTGCATATCATAGTCGGCCATGGCAATAGTGGTGCTGCTAAAAGTATTGGTTTCGATAATATCTGCGCCAGCTTCTAAATATTGCAAATGAATTCCCGTAATGATAGAAGGCTGTGTAATGCACAACAAATCGTTATTGCCTTTCACATCACAATGCCATTTCGCAAAGCGTTCGCCACGGTAATCTTCTTCGGTAAGTTTATGACGTTGAATCATAGTGCCCATGGCACCATCAATGACCAAAATTCTTTTTTGTAGACTCTCTTGAATAGACATAAATATATTTTTATGCATACATCCAAAAGAAAGCAAAGAAGCTAATAACAAAGGGGGGCGATAATAGTATCGTTTATTAGTTCTTTTTTTTCCTTTCGGAGGCAGGTTGAACAATAAACAAATCCACCTGCAATGCGGGGCAAAGTTAATACACTATGGTATTATAGCCAAATATACAGGGTGTCTACTTTTGAGTATAAATGAGGGTTTATTCAAAGGGTGCAGTGATGCTTACATTGATTTTATCAGCCACCATTTTGATCAGTAATCCGCCAATTCCAAAGTCCTTTAAAGTCACTACAAATTGAGCTGTTGCTTTAGGAACACCTCCTTTAATCTCGATGAAACCATTGGTTTGCATGGCTTTATTCACTCCATGCACTTGCATATTACCTGAAACGGTTACAGAGTACTTACCATCTTTTGTAAAATCGACCGACTTTAGGTTGGTGATTTTGCCGTTGAAAAAAGCACGTGGAAATTTATCAGATTCCATGTATTCGGTATTGAAATGGTTTTGCATACCTTCCATATCAAATTTGAAATCTTTAATAAGCATAATGAAACTTAAGTCTCCATTAGCTTGTAGACGACTGGTGACTTGATTATTGACAGCGTCAATATCTTGATCGTCTGCTGCTATAAAATGAACAGTCGCTTTATTCGTAGCATAGTTTTTTTGGGTAATTGCCGGGAAAACGGCTAGCACAAAACATAAAAGAGGAAGACATTTTCTCATAAGTCAGTGTTTGAACATTAAAAATACATTATTTCAATGAAATAGGCATTCTTAGATAGATTTATTTGGATCTATTTAATATACTGTTGGATGGGTTGTCGGTTAGAAATACTCTTCCCTAAGGTCATTTCATCTGCATATTCTAGTTCTCCCCCAAAGGCGATGCCTCTAGCAATGGTGGTGATAGCACAATTTGCATTCGCTAACTTTTTTTGAATATAGTAGATAGTAGTATCCCCCTGAATGGTTGGATTTAAGGCAAAGACCAATTCAGTAACTTCATCTTTTTTGACTCTTTCAATGAGGGGATCGATTGTTAATTGCTCTGGACCTATTCCATCTAAGGGCGAAATGATTCCTCCTAGCACATGGTAAGTGCCATTAAATTGTTGTGTGTTTTCAATAGCAATTACATCTCTGATATTTTCTACGACACAAATGGTATTTTTTTGACGACCCGAATTTGCGCAGATAGAACAAATAGTTCCATCGCTAATATTATAACAACGTTGACAAAATTTAATTTCCTTACGCATCTTTTGCAATACTTCACTAAACTGAGTGGTGACTTCAGTTTCCTGTTTCAGTAAATGCAATACTAATCGAAGTGCTGTTTTTTTTCCAATGCCAGGAAGCTTCGCAAATTCTGCGACTGCATTTTCTAATAAAGTAGAGGGTAATTGCATTTGTTATTTGAAGAGTATAAAATTACATTTTTAAAATCACATTCGCCTCGTTCTCCCAATTGGCTTTAATATTTAAAATAGTCGATAATTTAATAACAATTTCGGGTTGCTTTTGTTGACTGAATTTTCCTGTATCCCAAACGCCATCATTATTATCATCTAACAATAATTTTAATTGGTAGTCTCCGGGAGGTAATTTTGAAATTCTTAAGATGGCTTGTTGAAGCGGGTAACTAAACTTTACTTTATTATCCTTGGTGAGTAATAAAATGGGATTTTTAAAACTTTGATAATTATTCATTCTTATTAAAGCGGTTCCATAAGCCGATTCGCTCTTGGTTTTAAAAGCCAAGGTATCCGACTTAAGCAACGTATTTCCGAGGCTATCTTTGACGCTTTTTTTAGGAATAATCAAACGAAGTTTAGTGGACTCCATCCAATCATGTTTGATGGTGATGATCTTTTGAGTACTGTCTAAGCTCAGCGTCACATTGTCGAGTGGTTTATTTAAAGTATCACAAAGTTGAATGGGGAAACTGTCATTTAAATGAATAGGGGTGTCAAAGCTTAATAATAAATCGGTTAATAAATCTTGCTCCGATCCATCTAAGCTTTTTGCATATCTCAAAGAAGTGATTCCTTCTTTTTTTGCATTTTTATTACTGGAGCTGGTGGATGTCTTCTTCTTTTCTACTTTTTTGGCTCCTTCAAAAACATAAAACATTTGTGTATCTGTTTGCGCCTTTATTTCAATAGGCGCCTTTAAAAATCCAAATACTTTAGTGCTATCATCATATCGCTTTGTGAAATCATTAGGAACCACGAATGCATTAAAACTTTGTGTCGGTAAAAATTGAAATTCAAACTGACCTTTCCCATTGAGCTTGGTATAGTAGAGTGGTTTGTCCTTAAAAATTGCGGAGTCCTTATTGACAGGGTGTAATACCACTAATAAAGTGCTATCCACTTCCCCTGTTTCTGCGACACGAACACTTCCTTTAAAAGTACCTGTGTCTATGTGATTCCCAGTGCTAAATACATAGGTAAAACCTTTGGCAATATTTCCTTCATTCACATCTTTAATGGCATTTCCAAATTTTAAACTATAAGTTGTATTACTAGCAAGAGTGTCATTGATACGAATACGCAATACATTTAATCTCGCATCAATTAAAGGAACGGTTTTGATGGTAGGAGAGAAAATTAAATTTTCTTGAAGGGCATCGGCGGTAATGAATTCGTTAAAAGCAATCACAATTTCTTTAGGATTGATTTGAACACTAGAATCGTGTGGCTTGGCAGCTATTAAATAGGGAGGTAAGCTATCTCTAGGTCCGCCAGAAGGAGGAACAATATTGGCACAACCTTGCAATTGTACCAGCCAAATGAGGGCTACTAAAATGATGGTCATGGGTTTCAAAAGGCTTCCTATTCTCATATCCTGCAAACTTAATTAATCTTCTTCGGTTTCTTCTATTTCCTTGGTTTCGTGGAGGGCCACTGCCAATTCATTCGTTTTTACAAATTGACACCAGTGGCAATCTTCCTTTCCGCATCCTGTATAAAAGTCTTTTTGTTGAATTTTTGCCCAAACAGTTTGAATTTGTTGTGTGACCGTAGTGATGTCCGCATCCGTAATAGGCAGGTTTATTTTTTCAAATTCCTTTTTCTTATTCGGTTCTACAAAATCAAATTGCGCCAAAGTGACTTCCCAATTTTTAGGATGGTGGTTCAATAGTATTTTATAAAATACGGCCTGTCTCCAGTAATCTCCACCTAAAGGATTTTTCTCATGAGGACCTTTTAATTTTTCTCTAGCATTTTCAATATTTCCTGTTTTATAATCGATCACTACCACTTGCTTGCCCGTAAATTCAATTTTGTCTATGGCTCCTTTTAAAGGAATATCTTTCACCACCACATTATTAATTCGATATTCGGTACTCACCACTTTATTCCACTCTTGCACATACTTTTGATAATATTGTAATAAAACAGTTTCGCCCAGCTCCAATTTATCTTTGAATTCCTGTTGTGTAAATGCCTCTCGATGCCTTTTCATGTAGTAATTAAAGTCTTGCACCAAGGTTTGCACATCGGGGAATACATTATTCGCCTCCTGCATTTTTTTAAACAATTTGTTTAATGCATCATGAATGGCAGATCCAAATGTGGTTGCTTCGGATTTACCTGATGGAACTCTTATTAAACTATTGTAATAAAAATGCAAAGGGCATTTTAAATAATTATTTAAAGCCGTTACGTTCATGGCGAATTTTTCCAGCTTAGGGCTGATAAAGTCATCTTCCAATTGCGCAATTTCGGGTTGTGGTGCCGATTGTAAACGCAATAGTTTATAACTTGATTTTAATGCAGCATCTACTTCTCTTTTTTGAACAATTACCTCTTTACCTTCTAATAATTCAATAATAAATTGACTCGGTTCTGCTTCCTTCCCGTCTCCTTTATATTGACTATATGAAATATGTAAATATTGTTTGGCTCTTGTAATAGCGACATAAAATAATCTTCTTAATTCTTCTTTATCATCAGCATGTTCTAAGCTGCTTAACACGGTATCGGGAAGTGTATATCCTGCAGAAGCAGTACTGCGTTTCTTTTCCCAATAATGCGCATTGGTGCCTGCTAAAAAAATATGTTTAAATTCTAGACCCTTACTGCCATGAGTGGTTAATAAATTGACGCCCGCATCATTGCCGGTAGTGATAGGCAGTGGCATACGTATATCTTCTCTGCGCATCAACTTAAACATCTCTACTAAACTTGGAACATCTAAGCTAGGATGTCGATGTGTTTCTTCTTTGATAAAATCAAAAAAGTGGCTTACTATTTCTAGCTCATATCCTTTATTGGGACCCGACAATACTTCATTGATAATGCCTGTCTTTTGAAGTATTTGTTCTATCAAATTTACAAGTGTCACATTAGGAATTTGCCCTATTAAATCCTCTAATACATTGATTGCTTTTGCGAATTCTGCCATGCCTCCTTTTGAAAACAAGTCGGTTTGAATCCCTTGCGCTTTATCTACCAATACTTTTCGAAAAGTATTTTCGGGTGCATTATATTTTAATTGATTTGCTTCGGTGGTCAACATTGCAATAGTGATGGGGGAGATGTTCCAAAACTTGAAATGTAAAATTTCAAATAATATATTGGCGCCTTCGTTAGGTTGATCCCACTCACATGCTAGGTAATCTAATATTTTAAGTATTTGCTTCACTAATACTTGATCTAATAAATTAGCAGTGCGCTTGGAATAAATAGGAATATTTTTTTGTTGTAAAAAATGAGTAATCTCTTCTCCGTATTTATTTTCTTTATAGAGTACGGCAATATCTTTAGGTGCTGTGCCCGATTGTACGAGTTGATAAATTTGCTCCGATATATCAATCATTTCATCCTGCGGATCATTATAACTGAAAACGGAAGGAACAATTGCAATGTTTTGATTTTCAGGTAGGGCAGCTTTTAAATTTTTAGATAAGCCTTCCATTTTATTCACCAATCTTTCTTGATTGTTTTGAATTAAAATAGTAGAAGCGTCTAATATAGGTTGTGTGGATCGATAATTATTTTCAAGTACAATAGTGACTAAATCATCATGATATTGTTTTTGAAAATGCAACATGTTTTCAACATTGGCTCCTTGAAAACGAAAAATACTTTGATCGTCATCCCCCACTACAAATAAATTAGGTTGGTCCCAATAATTCACCAGCAATTGCACTAATTCATTTTGGGTTCCACTCGTATCCTGAAATTCATCTACTAATAAGTACAAATATTTTTCCTGATACTGTGATAATAAGTTTTTATGTTCTTTGAAGGCTTTTAGCACCCAGTTAATCATATCATCAAAGTCATACCGGCTATGATCTTTCATGAGTTGTTGATAGGTATCAAAGGCAGCAACGGCCGCTTTTAATTTTTCCATTTTTTCGATAGCAGCATCTACTAAACCTTGCTTTAAAGAACCTGCTTCAAATTGTTTGTATTTGCGACGGTATACAAATTCGTCTCGTTGGGGGATGTCTTGAATGTAAACATTAATTTGTTGAATTAAGTAGTCCGAAGTCCAACCTTCTTTTTTCATGGCACTAAATAACCTACTTAAATTACCCATCTCATAATATACATCACCACGATACCTTTTTAAAGGATTATTTTTATCAAATTGGTCAATAAGTTTTTTTAATAGTTCTATTTTTTCTAGTTCAGAAATGGGATCCAAATTGGGCTTTTCAAACAAAGACAAATTATCCTGAATGATATCATTACAAAAGGAGTGGAAAGTAGAAATATTTACTTTGTATGCCCCAGCTCCAATAAAGTCAACCAAACGCTTACGCATCGCAATGGCTCCTGCGTCAGTATAGGTTAAGCATAAAATATTTTCGGGTGCCGTATCGGTTTCTAATAAAATTTTTCCAATGCGTGCCCCTAATATTTGAGTCTTGCCAGTACCTGGCCCAGCAATCACCATCACGGGACCTTCAATGGCATCCACGGCTACTTTCTGTTGCTCATTTAAACCTTGGTATAGGGTTTCAAATGCTTTTTGCTGAGCGTCTTTACTAATCATGGGTTAAAATTAATGGCTTTAAAGGGAATTCTCACAACAAAAACCCTAACAACTTGTTATACTAATTATGTCAAAAGTATATACCCTCCAAACGGAGCAATTTATTCCCATTCCCTTGACCGAAGCTTGGGATTTTTTCAGTAGCCCTGCCAATCTTGCTAAAATCACCCCGGCACACATGGGGTTTAACATTATTAGTAAACATCACGGTGAAAAAATGTATGCGGGTCAAATTATTGAATATACCGTTAAGCCATTATTAGGTATTCCTTTGTATTGGATGACCGAAATTACGCATGTTCAAGAGGGCGCCTATTTTGTGGATGAACAGAGGTTTGGGCCTTATATTATGTGGCATCATCAGCATCATTTTAAAGAAGTGACTGGCGGTGTGATGATGACTGATATTGTTCATTACAAAATTCCTTTAGGTTTTTTAGGGGACATCGCCCATTGGCTTTTCGTCAAAAAGCAATTGCAGGGAATTTTTGACTTCAGATTCAAGGCGGTTATCGATAAATGGGGGAACTAACAAACTTTAGCACTTTATTTTCAAGATTTTAGAAAATAATTGGGTTAATAGTCTGTTTCTAAGTTTAATTTTTATAAACTTTGTCAACCAATTACTAATCTTCATGACACAATCATCTGGTGGACAGCATGCGCACAAACTTTCAGCCGCAGGTTTAATCGTTACTCTTGGAATTATTTATGGAGATATTGGAACTTCCCCTTTATATGTTTTTGGTGCTATTATTAACACCGCTATCAAAGGAAATAATCCAGTAAATACTGAATTAATTTACGGTGCCATATCATGTGTTTTTTGGACACTTACTTTACAAACTACTTTTAAATATGTTTTTTTAACACTTCGCGCCGACAATCGCGGAGAAGGAGGCATCTTCTCTTTATTTGCTTTAATACGTAGATATGTGAAGTGGATTTATATACCTGCTATTATTGGAGCTGCGATGTTGTTAGCGGATGGAATGATCACGCCTCCTATTTCGGTAGCTTCTGCCATTGAAGGTTTAAAAGATGTGAAGGGCTTGGAAACCATATTTGTTCCAGGAAATAATATTACAGTAGGAGTGGTACTTGCCATTATTTCGTTATTATTTTTCTTTCAACGTTTTGGTACTAAAATTATCGGATTTGCATTTGGACCCATCATGTTGGTTTGGTTTTCTATGATTTTAGTTTTGGGGTTGAATCAAGTCATACAGAATGTAGGCATCTTAAAATCCATCAATCCTTATTATGCATATGAACTACTCACACATTATCCTAAAGGCTTTTGGTTATTAGGCGCTGTATTTTTATGCACTACAGGAGCAGAAGCATTATATAGCGATTTAGGACATTGTGGTAGAAAAAATATTCAAGTAAGTTGGATGTTTGTTAAAGTCGCCTTAGTGATGAGTTATATGGGACAAGGCGCTTGGTTATTAAATAACATGAAAGATGCAGTAGGTGGGGTGAATCCTTTTTTCGAATTAATGCCACATTGGTTTTTAATTCCGGGTATTGGTATTGCTACCATTGCCACTATTATTGCAAGCCAAGCTTTAATTAGTGGTTCTTTCACATTGATTAATGAAGCGATCAGTTTAAATTTTTGGCCTCGTGTGACAGTGAAGTTTCCCACGGATCAAAAAGGTCAAATTTATATTCCTAGTTTGAATTTAATTTTATGGGTGGGTTGTGTTACCATGTTATTATATTTTAAGAAAAGTGATAATATGCAGGCTGCTTATGGCTTTTCAATTATTATCACCATGATTATGACCACCATGCTGATGAATTTTTACATGCTCAATGTAAAGAGATGGAGCCAGGCCACTGTGGCGATTATTATTTTAATTTTCACAGTCGTAGAAATCTCTTTTTTTGTAGCCAATATTGTTAAAATTAAGGAAGCTGCTATTACGTTTGTCTTTTCATTGAGTATGATTTTTGTAATGATGATTTGGCATAGAGCGCGTAAGATTGCCAATCGTTATTTGGATTTTGTAAAAATTAAAGATTATCTAACTCCAATGGTGGAGTTGAGTGCCGATAAAGAAGTGCCTCGTTATGCGACACATTTAGTGTATTTGACAAAAGCAAATAATCATAGAGAAATTGAACATCGTATTATTGATTCCATACTGAATAAAAAACCAAAACGCGCCGACATCTATTGGTTTATTCATATTGATCGAACGGATTCTCCTTATGGAATGGAATATTCTATTCGCGAATTGGTAGATGATAAGGTGATGCGTGTAGATTTTAAATTAGGATTTAGAATTCAACCTAGAGTGAATGTGTTATTCAAGAAAGTAATGCAGGAATTAAATGAATGTCAAGAATTAGGTATTTATAGTAAGTACGAATCCTTAAAGAGTAAGGATTTTCATACAGATATCACCTATGTTATCATAGAAAGCTTCTTCTCTATTGAAAATGAACTTACCGTAAGAGAAGACTTTATTATGGATGTGTATTTTAATATCAAACATTTATCTCAAAGCGATCAAAAAGCCTTTGGTTTGGATAATGATATGACGATAGTGGAACATGTTCCATTAATCATCAAAGCCAATGAGAATCTTCCTTTAAAAAGAATTTTCGAGTAAATGCAGGGTCATTGATGCTTTGTTACTTAACTAATGACTCCTCTAAGGAAGCAACACTAATTTACTTAATTGATTTTGTTGTCCTATCGCTACTAACCAATAGTAAGTGGAAGGATTTTTTTGAATCCCTAAACTTTTGAATTGGATGGAAGTGACAGGTCCATTGACAATAGCTTCTACACTGTATACTTCTTTTTCTTTTTTCAAGATGGCGTATTGCTTGATGCCTTTTTTTTGGGCATTGCTAATGGTGTATTCGTCCCCCGATTTTTTAATGACAGTAGGTGTTTCCATTGCATATTGCACTAACCAAGGCATAGTGGGAAGGAGCGCTGGCTTTTGATAATAATGTTGTTGTAAACTATCATTCCAACCATTCGCGTTCGTGTTGAAACTTTTACTGCTAAAATAAATACTGCCGTTGGTGTTTTTTAAATTTCTAACACGATTAATTTGGTAAGGTATTTCGTTTTTATCTTTCCATCCAGGATTGCTGCCCGCACGATAAATTCCATGACCGATATATAAATTTTTGCCATAGCTATTATTATTCCACCAATCAATAATTTCATCATAGTTGGCTAAGGGGTGACCATGTTCCCAATAAATTTGTGGGGTTACATAGTCTATCCATCCTTTTTCTAACCACAATAATATATCAGCATACAAATCATCGTAATTGGTTTGCCCTGCTTTGGTATTGCTACCTCGAGGATCTACCGATTTATTACGCCAAACACCAAACGGACTAATTCCAAATTGCACACCTGGATTAGCACGACGAATAGTGGCGTTTAATTGTTTGATGATGGTATCACAATTGCTTCTTCTCCAATCGTCTTTATTTAAACCTCTTGCATATTTGTTATAGGTCGCTTCATCTGGAAATTCTTTTCCTGCAATACGATATGGGTAAAAATAATCATCCATATGAATGGCGTCAATATCGTATCTGCTTACAATATCATACACAACACGATTAGTGTGTTGCCATACTTCTGGCAATCCTGGATTAAAATATTTTTTATCGCCGTAAGTTAAAAACCAATCGGGATGTAATCGAGTTAAATGACTGGGTGCCACACTTGATTTATTAATATTAAATACGGCACGATAAGGATTGATCCATGCATGAAACTCCATACCTCTTTTATGTGTCTCTTGAATCATAAAAGTTAGGGGATCATAAAAGGGACTAGGAGGTAAACCTTGAGTACCCATTAAATATTCACTCCAAGGTTCCAAACTAGAAGGATAAAAAGCATCCCCTGCGGGACGAACTTGCATCACAATGGCATTCATTCCGTTTTTTTGATGCATATCCAACAAGGCAATGAATTCTTTTTTTTGATCTTCATTACTCAATCCTCTTTTACTGGGCCAATCAATATTTTCCACCGTAGCTACCCATACACCTCTAAATTCAAAAACATTTTTATCAGACACAATAGGTTGTGCTTGAATACTTAACCCAAATCCCAATAATAAAATAGGAAGTAATAATCGCATCATAAATAGTTTAATTAAGATTCAGAAGAAGTTCTTAGTTGATCTAAGATTTTATTCATCTGTTGTGCTTCTTTTTCATCAATGCCTTTTAACATATTGTCTATGGCTTCGTTGAGGCCATCTAGTTTTTCAATCAGTTGAATCCCTTTGATGGAAAGGGTAATATCAACTAATCTTTTATCTTTTTGACAGGCCGATTTTTCAACCAATCCTTTCGCAATCAATCGGTCTACAATTCTACTGGTATCACTCATTTTATCTAACATGCGCTCCCTTATTTTCAAAGTGCTTAAAGGGCAACTGCTTCCTCGTAAAATTCTTAAAATATTATATTGTTGCAAAGTGATTTCTTCATTTGCTAAAAGACCAGCCAATTTTTCATTTAACCAATTAGCGGTGTAAATGATATTAATTCCCATTTTTTGAAACTCATTTCTAAAATTGGTTTGTTGTATGTCTTTTTCAATTCCCATTGCTTAAATGTACTTATTATTCTATATTAATTAGACCCCATTTTTTTAATTTTTTCAAACAAAGGCAGCGCCAATATAGCACCCACAGCGTCTGCCAGCATATCAGCTACTTCAAATCCTCTGCTAGGCACATAATATTTTTGGTAATATTCCATACCAATACCATACAGTATGCAAACAATTAAAATCAAAGCTTTGGCTCGAACTGTTTTTAAAAAGGGTTTATTCCCTCTTTCAAAATATACAAAAAAAGACATGGATAAACTTCCGAAAAGCAGGACATGCACAAGTTTGTCAATAGGGAAGTCGCCAAACAATTTTGCATGGCTTGAAAAGTTATCGCCTGGTAAGCTGAGTAATACAAATACGAGTAATACCTCAGCCACCACCCAAAATAAAGTTTTCATGTAAAAGGATTAATGAACCAATTGGCTATACGCTTCGCTGGTTAATAATGCATCCACGTCGGCAGCGTTTGCAATGGTTACTTTCACCATCCAACCTGCTCCATAAGGATCGGTATTTACTAATTCTGGTTGATTGCCTAAAGCTGGATTAATTTCCAAAATAGTTCCTGCAACAGGTAAAAATAAATCACTCACAGTTTTCACTGCCTCCACAGTTCCAAATACAGCTTCTGCTGCTAAACTTTGGCCTACTGTGTTAATATCAATGTACACTATATCGCCTAATTCACCTTGTGCAAAATCGGTAATACCAATGGTGGCAACATTGCCTTCCACTTTAATCCATTCGTGATCTTTCGTGTATTTTAATTCAGCTGGAAATTGCATATGTTTATTTTTAATTGTTTGCAAAGATTCATAAAAATCCCTAAAAACCAATCTACTAGAACTGATTGTTTTCAAAATATAGTAAAATATGATCTTTTAGAAAGGCCTCCTGTTCCATGAGTTCCATTTCTGGCACATTTTTGGTTTGTTTAAAATGGGGCCAACCTTCCTCATCTTTTCCTTCTAAAAGGTAATAACCGCTACTAGAAAGGATTTTACAGACTGCTACATGCATTAAATCCTGCTTTTGTTCCTTGCTTATTTTTTCGCGGATAAAACCGGTTTCTTGAAGACCAATTAAAAATAAAATGGCTTCCACATCGGGCTTTTTCCCAAATTTGTTCATTAATTTTTCTTCCAAAGCCCACCATCTGGTTTGAAAGTCATCTGAAATGTTCGCCATACCCTCTTTTATGATTTTATGGTCAAAGGTACGGGATATCTAGGCGTGGTTAGTTGGTTTGATTATCTTTGCCAAAAGTTGACCTCATGCTACAAGTGAATTTTTTACGCCAAAACCGTGATTTAGCTAAGAAAAAGCTGGCTATCAAGCATTTCCAAAACCTGGATTTGGTGGATACCGTTATTGCTATGGATGACGAAAGAAAGCAATTACAAGCCTCTTTTGACGAGACGCAATCCAAAGTGAATGCGGCTTCTAAAGAAATTGGAGCATGTATGGCTAAGGGGGAGAAAGAGAAGGCGGAGGCATTAAAAAACGAGGTAGCCAATTGGAAAAAAGAATTAGAGCCATTAAAACAAAGAATGGCCGAAGTGGAGGAGCATTTACAAAAAACCATTGTACAGTTCCCTAATTTACCCCATGATTTAGTACCCTTGGGCAAAACGCCAGAGGAAAATGAGGTGCTTCGTGAAGGAGGATCTACCCCAACATTGCCTGCAGGGGCTCAAGCACATTGGGACTTGATTAAGAAATATAATTTAGTAGACTTTGAAACCGGTGCTAAAATAACAGGTAGCGGCTTCCCATTATATATTGGCAAAGGCGCTAAATTCCAAAGAGCCTTAGTGCAATACTTTTTAGATTTTAATACCGCAGCAGGATATACCGAATATTTACCTCCCTTTATGGTTAATGCAGCATCTGCTTTTGCAACCGGACAATTACCAGATAAAGAAGGTCAGATGTATCATGCTACGGAAGATGACTTTTATTTAATACCTACTGCAGAAGTGCCTGTTACCAATGTGTATCGTGATGTGGTTTTAAAGGAGTCTGATTTACCTATCCAAATGACAGCCTACTCACCTTGTTTTAGAAGAGAGGCGGGAAGTTTTGGTAAAGAAGTACGTGGATTAAATAGAGTGCATCAATTTGAAAAAGTAGAGATCATTCAAATTGTTCGTCCTGATACTAGTGATGCTGTTTTAAATGAAATGGTATTGCATGTTGAAAAATTATTACAACAATTAGGTTTGCAATATCGCATCTTAAGATTGTGTGGTGGTGATATGGGTTTTGCATCTGCTATCACTTATGATTTTGAAGTATACAGTGCCGCGCAAGAAAAGTGGTTAGAAGTAAGTAGTGTATCTAATTTTGAATCCTATCAAACTTACCGAATGAAGTGCAGATATAAGGATGCGGAAGGCAAAATTCAATTTGCGAATTCTTTAAACGGAAGTTCATTAGCCTTACCAAGAATTTTTGCAGCAATCGTGGAAAATTATCAAACTGAAAATGGCATTGCTTTACCTAAAGTACTCCACTCTTATTTTGGAGCGGAGCAATTAGTTTAAATCAGCTTGATCTCATCTTAAGAATGAAATAGTTAATCCTTTTAGAATTTACTAAATCTAAGTCCTATAGTGATAGGGCGCATATCAAAATAAGTGGCTTGTTTGTCAAACAAATTGGTTAAGCCGTATGATCCATATAAACGAATTCCTCCTATTCCTAATTCCGCAATGGTAGCGACTCTCCAGTTGTTTAAATTAAAGTTGCCATCGTATTTTTGTTTCCCTTTTTGAGCGCTAATTTGTTTGTTACGAGAGTCAATCAAATATCCGGCACTCATCCCGGCACTCATATAAAAACTTCTTTTGTTTTGAGGATTGGATTGATAGCTGAATTGGAAGGGGATGGTTAGATATTTTGTAAATAATTTATTTTTTGTAAATGAAAAACTTTCCATAACCATTTTGGATGACAGGTCATTTCTGAAACTTACAGGTTGTTCCAATCTAAAATTAAACATCTCAAAACCAATGCCATATTTTACATTGATTTTATGTTGATATAAATTTACTTTTTGTTGCACAATCCAAACATTAAAATTACTTGATTTACTATTGTTTAATTTTAAGTTATAAGGGGTAACATAATTAGGGGGCATGATCATGCCAGGGTATAACATTGTATACAATAAAATAGGAGACTTGTCAATATAGTTGGCGTAGCCTAAATCAAAAGCAAACCAATTGGTGCTAATATCGCTCAGTTTTTTTGGCGTTTTGTAAATTTTTACTCCTCCAATTTCACCATTGACCCAACCATTATTAAATCGAGTAATACTGTTTTCGGATTTGACAATTTTATAACGGCCCAACTGTAAGGTATCTGTATTAAACATGACAGTGGTATCATTCTTATCTTGTTTAAAAACCTGCAAATTTTTATTTCCTTGTCCTTTGATAATGGAAATACTTCCTACTTTAATGGTATCTGATGTTATAGTTATTATTGTATTGTTGCTACTATCCGCTTGAGCCATTAAACCTATTGTAGTAAATAAAATAGCGACTACTAAAAATGTTTTTTTCATAATTGTTTATTTTTCTTTTTCTAATTTATTTCTTTTAAAAATAGCGGTTAGCTTGCGGCTTATCTCTCTAAATTTAGCGGCATCTAATTCTAAGTTTCCAATATATAAAGTGCGCTCCTCCTCTTCTGTATTTAGGTCCACTTCCTTGTAAGAAACGGGTATCATTTTTACAGCTTCGGTTGTTTCTAATCTTGCATTTTCATTTACGATGGACTCATTCTCTTTTGCGATGGACTCATTCTTTCTAGCATTTATTGATTCATTTGCGTTTGTCAAATCACTACTCAATACATTGATATTATTACCAAATGTCACGCTTTGGTTTTCGGTTATTTTTTCAGTAATTGGGTTCGCATTATTTGCAAGCACATTTTTAGCAGTCAATGTTGAAGTATAACTTTTTTCCGCCAAACTATTGATAGATAAGCTTTTAGAAATGACCGAAGAGTTGGTTAATGATGCTTGACTTCTATTATTAATATCCTCGGCATTTTTTTCAAGACTCTTCTTTGATATGGCCGTATTATTGGTCTGAACAGGGTTGACCACAATAACATTTGGCGTCATCTCCTTTTTGGAAATCATGGAGGACGTATTTAGCCATTGATACCCCCACCAAAGTATCAATAGAGCTGCTACCGAAGCGATACGATAGGTATTATTCCATTCCCATAATGGTTTCGCTTTTATAGAAATTAATTCCGCCTCTTTTTTATACAATGAGTACTTAAAGGCAGGGTCTAATTTTTCATTTTCACCTATCTCATTATATCCTTTCTCGTTTTTACCTAGCTCATTATAATTGTGTGAGATCAAAGTCTTCCTCCAATTTGTTAAGGAGATTTGTAAATGGGGATCCTTGGCTAATTTTTCTTCGAATTGGGCTACTTCACTTGCCGACATTTCATGCTCTAAATAAAGAAGACATGCTGTATCTGATTCGCTTATTTGGTATAAACTTAATTTATCTTCAAATATGATTTTTTCTTCTGCACTTTCTTCACTAGTATTTTCACTAAAACCCAACTTTGCATTTTGCAAAAGTGTCAATTCCTGTTGATAGGAAGGATTTTGTTGAATAAACAATTCTACTGTTGCTTTTTCGGTAGCAGAAAGTTCGTTGTCGATATACAACAAAAAATACGTCTCGTAATTTTGTACATTAACTATCATGATTGATTTACTTTTTCAATGTTCATCAATCTTGTTTTCAAAAATAATCGAGCTCGATGTAAATACACTTTTACTTGACTCTCTGATAAATTCATAATCTCCCCAATTTCCTGATAGGAATAGCCTTCGTAATCTTTTAAGAGCACTAAGCTTTTTTGAGTGGAATTTAATTCGTTAATGGCTTTGAGCAGTATTTGCTTCAATTCATTGTTGGAAGAGGGCTGTGTTACAAAATCTGATTCACTATAATGGTCTGAAGTTTGATTTCTTTTTCCTTTTCGGATGACATCAATCATTTGATGATACGCCACCGTAAATAAGTATGATTTTGCTTTTTCAGAGGGGATATTTTGTTTATTCATCCATAATTTTTCAAAAGCAGTTTGTACAATGTCTTTGGCGTCATCTGCATTCCGAATATTTTTTACCATAAAGCGGTAAACTCCATCGGAGTATTCGTCAACACATACATTGTATTCCTGTTCTGTCATGGATAAAAATAGGGGATGAGCCCCTTATTGATCGTTTAACGAGATAGGGTTGAAAATGTTACAGTTTCATTGACCTTTTTTTCACTCCGAACCTATTGATTCTTAATAGTTAATGATTTGCTCCTGTATATTGGCAGGGAGTTCACGCCATTCGTATTGTTGGTTACGAAGTTGTGGTTCAAAACCGGCTTCAGCAATGGCTTCTTGAATAGATTTATAAGTGAATCTATGTGGAGCTCCTGCAGCACTCACTACATTCTCTTCCAACATAATACTTCCAAAATCATTCGCGCCTGCTTCTAAACAAACCTGCGCGGTCGCTTTACCTACTGTCAACCAGCTGGCTTGAATATTTTTAATATTAGGTAACATGATACGACTAATGGCGATCATTCTAATATATTCTTCGGTGGTGGTTAAATTATGAACCCCTCTAATTTTAGTAAGCAAGGTATCCACATCTTGGAAGGTCCAAGGAATGAAAGCCAAAAATCCTTTAGCATCTGCTGGTTTTTTGTCTTGCACTTCACGAATACGAACCAAATGAATAAATCTTTCTTCTAAAGTTTCTACATGACCAAACATCATGGTAGCACTTGTAGTGATATGTAATTGATGCGCTGCTGCCATGACATCTAACCATTCGTCTGCGCCACATTTTCCATTGGACACTAATTTACGAACACGGTCCACTAATATTTCAGCACCTGCACCTGGTAAGGAATTCATACCTGCTTCCAATAATGCTTTTAAAACATCGGTGTGACTCATTTTTTCCAACTTGGCAATATGTGCAATCTCCGGGGGTCCTAAAGTATGTAATTTGATATCTGGAAATTCAGCTTTAATTTGTTTGAAGATGCCGGTATAAAATTCCAATCCTAATTCAGGATGGTGCCCTCCTTGTAATAATAATTGATCTCCACCCCAAGCAATGGTTTCCTTAATTTTTTCTCTATAGGTATTCATGTCCGTGATATAGGATTCAGGATGTCCTGGGATACGGTAGAAATTACAAAATTTACAATTCGCAATACACACATTCGTGGTATTTAAATTGCGATCAATTTGCCAAGTGACTTTACCGTGGGGTACTTGTTTTTTTCTTAATTCATTGGCGACATAACTCAATTCTGTCAAAGGAGCATTTTCAAATAAAAACATACCTTCTTCTACACTTAAATGTTCAAAATTTAAGGCCCTTTGGTACAGTGCATCTAGTTGCATAACGATTGTATTAATGGCCACAAAGTTAATTGAATTATCGGGTTTCGAAAAGTTTTAACAATCGTCTTCATGATTCGTAAAGGAACTGTTGTACTTATTAAGTAATTTTGACCTCTTTATGATACAATTTGAAAAATTTGAATTAGACAATGGCTTAAAAGTTGTTGTTCATCAGGATACCAGCACCCCCATGGCGGTGGTGAATGTTTTATATAATGTGGGCGCCAAGGATGAAGATCCTAAACAAACTGGGTTTGCTCATTTGTTTGAACATTTAATGTTTGGCGGAAGTGTCAATATCCCAGTGTATGATGAACCCTTGCAAAGAGCAGGGGGTGAAAACAATGCCTATACCACGAATGACTTAACCAATTATTATTGTCAAATTCCTGCCGAAAATATTGAAACTGCTTTTTGGCTTGAAAGTGATAGAATGTTAAGCTTGGCATTTAGCGAGAAAAGTTTAGAAGTGCAACGCAAAGTAGTTTGCGAAGAATTTAAGGAGCATTATATCAACAAACCCTACGGAGACGCTTGGCACAAGATGCGTACTTTGGCTTATACACAACATCCTTATAGATGGATGACCATTGGAGCTGCTTTGTCGCATGTTGAAAATGCAACGATGCAAGATGTGAAGGATTTTTTCTTTCGATTTTATCGTCCCAACAACGCCATATTAGTAGTGACTGGTAATGTCACTACCGATCAAGTTAAAACATTAGCTGAGAAATGGTTTGGTCCTATACCTGCAGGAGAACCTTATGTTCGAAATTTGCCAGCAGAGCCTGAGCAATTAAAAAGTAAAACTTTAGATGTTCGTGCAGATGTCCCATTAGATATGTTGATGATGACATGGCATATGGGCGACCGCAACGACCAATATTATCATGCCACCGATTTATTAACGGAGGTCATGGGAGGAGGAGCGAGCTCAAGACTCTATGAGCAATTGATTAAAGTGAAACAAATTTTTTCTTCTATTGAATGTTATCATTTTGGCACCATCGATCCAGGATTATTGGTGATTGAAGGTAAATTAGTAAAAGGGGTGACCATGTCGGTTGCAGAAAAAGCAATATTGGATGAAATTGAGCATATTAAAAATGAAATTCTCCCCTTAAAAGAGGTACAAAAGGTGATCAATAAAACAGAGAGTTTGATTTGTTTTGAAGACATGAGCATCATGAATCGCGCGCATAGTTTGGCGTATTATGAATTATTGGGAGATGCTTCTTTAATGAATAGTGAGTTGAAGAAATATCAAGAAGTCACGCCTCAACTCATTCAAGAAACTGCTCAACGCATTTTCAAGGATACCAATAGGAACACTTTATATTATTATAGTAAAAATTAAAATCATGGCATTAGATCGTACGGTAACCCCCTTGATAAAAGACGCTATTGATTTTGATATTCAATTGAAACCTTATCAAAACTTTCATTTAGATAATGGAGTAGAAGTATATACTTATGAAGGTGGTGCAGAAGAAGTGTTGTCCATGGAAATGGTTTTTTATGCAGGGAATACTTATGAGCAAAAAAACTGGGTCGCTGCAGCCACTAATTTTTTATTAAAAAATGGCACAAGTACGAAGTCGGCATTTGAAATAAACGATGCATTCGAATTTTACGGTGCCTATTTAAATAGAAGCTGTTATAATGAAACTTCAACTATTTCTTTACATTGTTTGACCAAACACTTCAAAGAAGTGTTACCAGTGATGAGTGAATTGGTTTCTGACGCTAGCTTTCCCGAAAAGGAGTTGACTATTTATCAGCAAAATCAAATTCAAAGATTGACCTTAAATTTAAAAAAAGGCGATTTTATCGCCAATCGATTTATTGATGAATATTTATTTGGTATTGAACATCCTTATGGGAAATATTCCACCGAAGCGGATTATAAAAATATTACTCGTGAGGATGTAGTCTCGTTTTATAATACTTATTACAAACACGGAAAATGTATTTTATTTTTAGCGGGGAAGTTTCCGGCTAATTTGCAAGCTTTATTAAATCAACACATTGGTCAATTACCATTAAATGCGGTGGTGATAGAAGAGCCCACGCATCCCATTATTTCTGCGGCACAAAAAAAATATAGTATTGTGAATGATGCCGCATCGGTGCAGGGTTCTATTCGTTTGGCACGTCATTTTCCTAATAGAAATCATCCGGACTTCGCACCTGTGCAAGTGTTGAATAATATATTTGGTGGTTTTTTTGGATCGCGACTCATGAGTAATATTAGAGAAGACAAAGGGTATACCTATGGGATACATAGTTACTTGCAAAATCATGTGCAAGCTTGTGCTTGGATGATTAGTACCGATGCGGGTAAGGATGTATGTGTGCCCACTATTACTGAAGTGTATAAAGAGATGGCCAGATTAAGAAATGAATTAGTAGAGCCAGATGAATTAAAGTTAGTTAAGAATTATATGTTGGGGGGATTGCTAGGAGATTTAGATGGTCCTTTTCAAATCATAGCTCGTTGGAAGACCTATATTTTGAATGGCTTAACGGATGCTTATTTTTACAACACCATTGATGTGGTAAGACATATACAAGCTCCACAACTTCAAGACTTAGCTCAAAAGTATTTGCAAGAAGATGATTTTTATGAATTAGTGGTGTACTAAGTTTTTTATGTAATAGGAAGCTCTTACATTTATTATAAAAATTACTATTTATAATTGGATCCTGATGAATCATTAATTATGGGAAAATTTTTTACTAAAACAGTCGCGTCAGCATTAGCGATTTTATTTGTAGCCTATTTTATGAAGGGGGTGACTGTAGATAATACTATAACAGCATTGTTGGTAGCAGTAGTATTGGGACTCCTAAATAATTTTGTGAAACCTATCTTAGTGGTTTTAACGATTCCTTTCACGGTATTTACCTTAGGATTGTTTTTAATAGTGATTAATGTTTTCATTATTTATACGGTGTCCGAATTAGTCCCAGGTTTTCATGTAGCTGGATTTTTTACAGCTTTTATATTTGGGTTGCTCGTGAGCTTTTTTACCTCTATTATTGAATCCATTATTGGTCGTCCGCAACAGGTATAGTCAATCCTTTTTACTACCATTTATCATTTCTCCTGCGCGTTTGTAATTTTAATATATTTCTAATATATTGATTATTAAGGGTATAGATAATTATTTTAAAATATTATAGTACTATGTATTGCATAGTACTATAATAATACTTAGCTTTGCTGAACAATTAAAAGTTATGGATATTCAAAATACACAGAGTCAGATGCGGAAAGGCGTTTTAGAGTTTTGCATATTATCGATTATTGGTCAAGGGGAAGTATATCCTAGTGACATTGTCGAAAAAATGAAAGCGGCCAATTTGCATATTTTAGAAGGAACACTTTATCCTTTGTTAACTCGCTTAAAAAATGCAGGTTTATTAAATTATCGTTGGGTGGAAAGTGTAAGTGGCCCACCTCGTAAATATTTTATGATGACACCCGAAGGTCATCAAGCTTTGGCCTTGTTATTAAACACATGGAATGAAATGGCTAATGCGGTTCATCAAATTACACAAAATACAAACCCTATTGAATCATCTGAAGCAAGCTCTGCTTTATCTTAATTATAACCCACTATGAAAAAAGTAATCAATATTAATTTTCAAGGACGTATACTTCCCATTGAAGAAGTAGCGTATGAAAGTTTAAAACAATACATTGAAAGTTTACGTGTCTATTTTGAAAAAGAAGAAGGCAGCGATGAAATAATAAATGATATTGAATGTCGTGTTGCAGAATTATGTGACGATCGTTTGAAAAAAGGGACGGCTTGCATTACCGAAGAAGATATTCAATTAATCATTTCTAGTATTGGACGCCCAGCTGATTTTGAAGCCCAGGATGGGTTTGAAGCTAGTACCTCTCAAAGTCAGTATCAAGATCAGCACCAAAATACAAGACCTAACGATCATAGCTATCGTAACGCATCTCATACTGCTCCTAAAAGATTATTCCGAGATGAACATAATAAAGTATTAGGTGGGGTATGTAGCGGGATTGCGAATTATTTTGGAGTAGAGCCATTATTAATAAGAATTTTATGGTTCTTTTTAATAGGGGTCAATATATTAGGGTATCTTATCTTATGGGTCGCAGTTCCAAGTAGTTCGGTGAAAGAAGTGGGTGGTGTGAGAAAAAGATTATTCAGAGATATTGATAATAAAGTAATTGGTGGTGTGGCTTCTGGATTGTCCAAATATTTTGGGCTTCAAGTATGGATTATACGAGTGTTGTTTTTAATTCCGTTTTTTCGTTTTTTATTTAATTTCAATCACTTGCATTTATTCCAGTTTTGGGAAGCCTCTGATTTTGGTGATTTTTTAGATATTACTTTTAGTCCCGGTGCTGTTTTTGTTTATATCGTGTTATGGTTGGTGATTCCAGAAGCTAAAACCAGTGCAGATAAATTAGAAATGGTAGGAGAGAAAGTGGACATCAATAGTATTAAAAATACCATTCAAAATGATATGGAAGGATTTGGCAAGAGAGCGAAATCATGGGGGGATGACTTATATCAAAAAACAAAATCAAATCGTAGTGAAAGCAGCAATGCTCGTCGTGAGGAAAGAAATGAAAGAACATATGGATCAAATGCAGAAGAAGGTCATCATGAAAACAGAAATGTTTCCAAAGGTTGTCTGTATTATTTTGGAAGAATAATCACGATTGCAGTAAAAGGCTTTGTGTATTTTATTTTAGCAATTGTTGGGGTTTCTTTAGTAGCTGCATTATTTGGAGTGGGTGTAGCTGCAACTAGTTTATTGCCTTTAAAGAATTTTATTTTAGAAGAAGGCGCACAATCCTGGTATGCAGTAGGGGCTATTCTATTATTTATTTGGGTACCTGCAGTAGGAGTAGTAACTGCGATTGTCCGAAAAATAGCAGGGTATAAAAAAGCCAATATATGGGTGCGTTCTAGCTTTTGGGCCTTGTGGATAGTAGGCTGGTTACTATTTATTCTTTTCTTTAATAGTCTAGGAAAAAGTTTTTCTAAACATAATGTCCCAGAAGAAAAGGGAATGACATTAAGTAATCCTAAAATTTCTTATTTGGAAGTGACTGCAACGCCTAAAATGAAATATTATGAAAATAGTTGGTTTCGCATCACTCCATTTAGTGATCTAGGTGAGGAGGATACGGTGTTTGTTAGAAACTTAAAAATTAGAATCGTACAATCTAAGACAGATAGCTTTGATGTGAAAGTGGTGAAATTGAGTAACGGAAAATCTATTGCAGAAGCGAATGCATTAGCCCAAAAAATTAATTTTGATTTCACTCAAAAGGACAGTCTGTTATTTTTAGACAAAGGAATTCATATTAATAAAGCTGATAAATTTAGAAATCAACATATTATTATGACCATTGCCGTTCCCATTGGTAAACGAATCAAAATAAATAATAAAGGTTGGTCGCAAACTAATATTAGCATTCACAGAACAGGCATGAGAACCGAAACGATTGATCAAATTACTTCCAACGAAAACTGGTTCAACGAATGGAATGAACCTTGGGATAATGAATCCTTTGAATTTGAACATGGGGTAGAATATATTATGACAGCCACCGGTTTAGAAAAAACAAATCGTCAGGATGCCATGGAAGATTCATCGGATCATATTAATAAATCAAGTCGTTGGAATAAAGATTCTAAAAATAACATGGACGAAGTGCAAAAGGAATTAGATGCATTGAGAGAAGAACGCAAAAAATTAGAAGATCTAAAAAAAGAAAATAAGAGTACCTCTAATAATACCAGCGCTACTCCTGGGATAGACAAAGTGGGTAAAGTGGTATCCAGAATTGGAGACCTGCAATGGATAGTAGAGCGATTTACTTATTAAAATAAGGGGGGATTCTTATAAATAGGCGATTCTTCTATAAAGTGGTTTTTTAGGACCCAATATTTATTTTCGAAACACCCCAATGATAATCGTTATAGAGACCATCGTTGGGGTGTTTTTTTTTCTTTACCTTTGAAAAAATCAATAATAATATGAGCGAAGTTTTAAATACTCCCTTTACGCATCACCACATTGCATTAGGCGCTAAGATGGCACCCTTTGCGGGTTATAATATGCCCATTAGTTATACTGGCATCAACGATGAACATGCATGTGTTAGAAACAATCTAGGAGTCTTTGACGTAAGCCATATGGGTGAGTTTGTTTTAAAAGGAGGAGACGCTTTGGATTTAATTCAAAGAGTGACTTCAAATGATGCTTCGGTGTTGGAGGACGGAAAAGCGCAATATAGTTGTTTGCCTAATGCAACCGGAGGAATTGTAGATGACTTATTAGTGTATTGTGTGGAGAAAAATAAAGTATATATGTTAGTGGTGAATGCATCTAACATTGAAAAAGATTGGAATTGGATCGTGCAACATAATACAAAGGGCGTAGAGATGCATAATATAAGTCCTAAAACTGCTTTGTTGGCAATACAAGGCCCTAATGCTACTAAGTTAGTGCAAAAGTTAACTTCTATGGACGTGATGAATATTCCATATTACAGTTTTGTGAAAGGAAAATTATTAGACATCGATAATGTTTTAATTAGTGCAACAGGTTATACTGGTGCAGGTGGAGTAGAGATTTATTTTGAAGATATAAATGACAATGCGAATAAAGTTTGGAATGCTCTTTTTGAAATAGGGAAGCCAATGGGATTGCAACCCATTGGTTTGGGAGCGCGCGATACATTACGTTTAGAAATGGGCTTTTGTTTATACGGCAATGATATTGATGATACGACCAGTCCATTAGAAGCAGGATTAGGTTGGATCACTAAATTCACTAAAGATTTTACCAATTCATCAGCATTGGCAGTTCAAAAAGCAAATGGGGTTGAAAAAAAATTAGTGGGTTTTGAAATGATAGATCGTGGTATTCCTCGTCATTATTATATTATTAAAGATGAAAATGGAAATGAAATAGGAAGCGTGACTTCTGGAACACAAGCCCCTACTTTGGGTAAGGCGATTGGATTAGGTTATGTTAAAACAGAATTCGCAAAACCAGAAAGCATTATTTATATTGATATCCGAAATACTTTGGTGAAAGCTAAAGTGGTCAAGATTCCATTTAAATAAATTTCATTTAATTTATCACTTTTTTTATTTTCAACTTTTATTTTCAACTTTTATTTCCCACCTTTGAATACCCCCTTTTTGGGAGGGTATAAATACGGTGTTTATATATGGTACTGAATTGCACTTTTGTGTCTTAATAAAACATTAAAATATGAAAGCAATTAAAAACCGAGTTCAATTAATGGGTCATTTAGGCGCCGATCCAGACATCAAAATTTTTGATGCTACAAAAAAGCTAGCCAATTTTAAATTAGCTGTGAATGACCGCTATAAAAATGCGAAAGGGGAGTGGTTAGATGAAACACAATGGTTTAATGTTGTGGCATGGTCTAAGTTGGCTGTGTATGCAGAAAAGTATTTAGGAAAGGGCACCGAAGTAGCCATAGAAGGCCGCTTGATAAACAAATCTTACACCGACAAAAATGCAGTGAAACGCATTAGTACCGATGTGATTGTTTCAGAAATTCTCATTTTAAGTAAGAAAAAAGAGGTCGTATAACTTCCTGCATTTTGTATCTTTGTGGGTATGACGTCGAAAAAAAATAACCTACCCCATTTACATACGGTATTAACTCCTCAGTTACTTGACTTATACGAAATACAAGATAGTATTGTAGTGATCATAGATGTCTTTAGAGCAACATCCACCATGGCGACTGCTTTATATAATGGTGCTCGAAAAATTATTCCGGTAGATTCACCCGAACTCTGTATTGAAATGGGAAAGCAAACTGGAGGAGTTACTGCTGGGGAACGCGATGGAAAAATTATTCCAGGATTATCTTATGGAAATTCTCCTTCCGAATATCCACGCTCCTTTATTGAAAATAAAACTTTAGTGATTACCACGACCAATGGCACTAAATTATTACATATGTGTTTGAAGCAGGGAGCACGTGAAATTGTAACAGGATCTTTTCCTAATTTAACTGTAGTCGCTGAATTCTTAAAAAAACAAAAGGCAAATGTTATTTTAGGTTGCTCAGGTTGGAAAAATAGATTCAATATTGAAGACACTTTATTTGCCGGTGCATTAATTCAGGAAATTCAGGAATATTTTACCATACATTGTGATAGTAGTTTGATGGCTCAGCAATTATATATGCAACACAAAGACCATTTAACCGAATATATTAAAACCACGACCCATTGGCACCGTTTAGCGGCTTATGGTTTGGAGGAAGATATGTTGTATTGTATTTCTAAGGATACAGCGCCTTCTTTACCACTTTACAAGGAGAGTGCCTTAATCAATGCCCTTTAAATTTTAGCGTCTTTTTATCTATAAAAGACTATGAACTTAGCCCACAAACCCGTACATTTGCAGATTGCCCTTTTTTTAGGGCTATTTGTATCCTATGGCATTACCCTATTTAGTCAAACACATCTACAGCTACGGCACCGAAGAGGTCATTCGTCGCGGTAAAAAAATATACTCCCTTAAAAACATCGAACTTATTAAGTTTGATCCTTTAATTGGTAGTATTCATTGCAGAGTTAAAGATGATGGGTATAGTACCTATTATAAAGTAACTATTGAGAACTTCAAAAATGCCGCAACGCTTTCCTTAAGATGCGGATGTCCTTATAATTTATCTGAAGTATGTAGACATAAAGCAGCAGCTTTATTTCATATACAAGATTTATTAGATAAGAATTTATTGGATTACAAAGCGGCTTCTTATAAAACGACTCATACCCTTTTACGCACTAAAACATTGGATTTGAAAATGATTCGAATGTTATGTGCTAAATCTACTTTTGAAAAAGCAGAGCTTACATTAAAAACAGTTCGTCCGCATATTATTAGTAGTGAAAATGAAAAAGTCGTTGCCGAAGTAGATGAAAAAGGGAAAACACATCACCTTATTATTCAGAAAAACGATGAAAGATTTTTTGATACTTCATGTGATTGTCTTTCTGAAACTGAATATCCTTTATGTGTGCACAAAACGATGGTTCTTTTATTATTATTTCAATTAAAAGGAGCAGATTATTTTGAAACCATCCGAAATTGGGATCGCGAAAAAAACAAGCTACTTGCTTTATATGGGTATAGCTTAGAGGATAACCTTCAGGATAAATTTGAATTCATTTATCATGACGGCAAACCTTTTTTGAAAGTATTAGATACGCATATTCATAAAATAAATGAAGTTGTTAAAACGGCTATCAAAAGACCTTCAGGAAATGATTGGGATTTAGAAGAATTAGATGAAAAAGTGGTTCCACCTCAAAAGACGATCGAACGTTTTGGTTTGGTTTTACAACATCAGCCTAATGAATATCCACATATTGTTTTCAATGTAATTAAGGGTGAAGTCAATGAAGAAGGCACAGCCTTTGTAGGCAAAGTTGAAAAAGTGGATTTAGCTAAACTAGTAACCCCGGCCGATATTAAAGAAGAAGATAAATTATTAGTGCAACTGGTACGCAAATTGCAGCCCAGTGAGATGACTAAATTTTTGAATAAAAATTCTCCATTCCAAGGGATATGGGATACGATTGTGCATACAGATGAAGCAAGTTTACCCGAAGAAACCAGGGAATTAATTCAAGAATATTTGCAACCTAAAATTGCTATTTTGTGGAGAGATTTATCAGAACATCCTTTTAGTTTTATACTACCTCCTAATAAAGCATTTAACACTGCTAATTTGCAAAAAGCGGAATTGGTTTTTAATACCATTCAGCCTTGCTTTAGAGTTGAAAAGGAAGAGGATCGATATATTATATATGCACAAGTGAATTTACCTGAGGGTTTATTGCCTATTGAGGAAAATCATGCTAAGACACATTATATTTATCAGCACAACCATCAATTTTTTTCCTGGAAAACAAAAGAAGATCTTACTTGGGTAGAAAAATTTATGCCTAGTGGTTGTCATGAAATTTTATTGGAAGATTGGCCTTCCTATTTACAAACTACTTTATTGCCTTTATCCAAACAATATAAGGTAGAACTTGAAAATGTATTACAGGAAAAAATAAAAGGAGTCAAGCCAACACTTCAAATTTTATTAAAAGAAAGTGGCGATTATTTATTTTTTGAACCTTTGTATGTTTATAATGATATCATAGTAAACAAAGAAGACGGACCTTCTGTGATTCAGCAGGTAGGGGATAAAATAGTCATCTTAGAGCGTGATTTAGCTACGGAACGCCATTTGATGAATGCTATTGAGCAATTACATTCTGGATTTGTACGCCCTAATCAAGGAAATGTATTGGCATTAAAAGGGGCAGAAGTTTTAAAAAATAACTGGTTCTTTTTATTCATTGATACACTTCGTGAAAAACAAATTCCTTTGTTTGGTACTGAATACTTGAAACAATTCAAGTTTAATACTGCAAAACCTTCAACTCGCTTATATATTAGTAGCAATACCGATTGGTTTGATGCTAAAGTTGAAATTTCATTTGGGGATCAAAAGGTCACGATACAGGATATTAAAAATATGTTGGCCAATAAGCAACAGTTTATTCCATTGAAAGATGGAAGTTTAGGAGTGCTTCCTGAAAAGTGGCTGAATAAGTATTCCTTGTTGTTTAAAGTAGGAGAAGGGAAGGCAGATACATTAAAGTTAAGTAAATATCATTTCTCAGTTTTAGATGAACTCTATCAACAAAGAGATGAGGAGGAAATAATTTTCCAATTAGAAGGTAAGTATGAAAAAATTAGGGAGAAATATACCATCGCGGATGTCACTCCTCCTGAACATCTTTTTCCTATACTTAGACCCTATCAAGTAAGTGGGTTCCAGTGGTTAAATTATTTACATGATGTACAGTGGGGTGGAATCTTAGCCGATGACATGGGTCTTGGAAAAACAATTCAAACACTTTCTTTTTTACAACATTTGAAAGAAAAAAATGGCAAATTAGTGGCCTTGGTAGTTTGTCCAACGACGCTTTTATACAACTGGCAAAATGAATTAAAAAAATTCACACCAAGTTTAACCTATCAAATACATCATGGAGGCACTCGTAGTCGTAAACAAATTTTAAAAGATGATATTGAGGTCATTATTACTACTTATGGAACATTACGTAGTGATATTAAAATGTTTGTAGAAGTTAATTTTGATTATGTGATATTGGATGAGAGTCAAGCTATTAAAAATCCATCAAGTAAAGTCACTAAAGCTGCATGTTTGTTAAACGCAAAAAATAAATTGTGTTTGAGTGGTACTCCATTGCAAAACAATACGTTTGATATTTATGCGCAAATGAATTTCTTAAATCCAGGTATGCTAGGTTCGGTTGAATATTTTAAGCATAATTTCTCCATGCCTATTGATAAGTTTGATGAGCAAGAACAAAAAGAGCATTTAAGAAAATTTGTATTCCCTTTCATATTACGTAGAACTAAAGAGCAAGTAGCCAAAGATTTACCAGAAAAACAAGAGATGGTCTTGTATTGTGAAATGGGTGATGAGCAACGTAAAATTTATGAAGCCTATCGAAATGATTATCGCGATAAATTAATTGGAATGGTAGAAGAAAAAGGAATTCAAAAATCACAATTATCAATTTTACAAGGGTTAATGAAACTTCGTCAAATTTGTGATAGTCCGGCAATTCTAAAAGACGAAAATTATCCTAACGCTTCGGTAAAGTTGGAAGAACTAACTCGTGAAATAGCTGAAAACATTGGTGGTCACAAAGCTTTAGTGTTCTCTCAATTCTTAGGTATGTTGGCTTTAATAAAGGCGGAACTTACTAAATTAGGAATCGATTATGAATATTTTGATGGAGGAAGTACCATACAAGAAAGAGAACGTGCTATTGAACGTTTTCAGAATGACGATAATTGTAGAGTGTTCTTAATTTCATTAAAAGCAGGTGGAGTGGGGTTAAACTTAACCGCTGCAGATTATGTTTATATAGTGGATCCTTGGTGGAATCCTGCGGTAGAACAACAAGCTATTGATAGAACCCATCGTATTGGACAAACTAAAAATATATTTGCATACCGAATGATATGTAATGATACTGTTGAAGATAAAATTCTAAAATTGCAAGATCGTAAAAGGACCTTAGCAAAAGAATTGATTTCGGATGAAGAAGGTTTTGTAAAGTCTTTGTCTAAGGATGATATTGCTTATCTATTCAGTTAATCTTTTTAAATCAAAGACCCACTTTCTACTTCTTTAATGCTGCTGCCGCTAAACCCGCTTTGGGATTTTTCAAAAATTCAGTCTTGCATTCTGTAGAACAAAAGCCGATGACCTTATTTTCGTAATGTGCAGTATCACTCACGCCTGCTGTCACTGGCATGCCGCAGGTAGGATCTTTTTTATTATCTAAATACACTATTTCATAATGTACTGGTGGGGCTGCGGCAATCGTATCTGCCTTATTTTGTGTAGTGATATCTGTGCTATTGTTTTTGTTCGAAGTGCTATTACATGCTGTGAGTATCATGCCAAAAGCTAAGATTGAAAGCGTGGTTATTTTTTTCATATGTTGAGTAGTTGGAGAGATGGTCTAATGAATTGTATTCCAAATCTTAGTACAAAATTAAGGACTAATGTAGCTCCAAAAAACTAACAGTCATTCTTTTTACAGTCCAAATCAGTCCTGAAAAGGGTTTTTCAGCAAATTATAAGTCTAAACCCCCTTCATTTCTATATTTATTTAATACTTTTACACCTCATTCCTTAAACAGGATTTTATCAATGAAACAGGTAACCACTTTTACTTTTACAGCGAGTGCTTTTTTAGCACCTGTGCCTGTTTTGAACAGCCCTATTAGGTTGCCGCTTGCGGCTAGATGCCGACGTGGATTCTGATAGGACGAGCAATTGGCACTTGCCCCTATCAGTGGAAAAAGCCCCGAAATAGTCTTAATTGAAGCCAAAACTGTTCATTCATTTAAACCGTTTACATCATTGGAACAAAATATTATAGTTCGTATAGCCCATAGTGGCGACACTTCCTATGCAATCGCCATTACCGACGAGATGGCATCCTCCGCAAAAGCGCGTGGCACTGGTATTGCCAAAAGAAGCCCCGAATATGTGGCTCAAAAAATTGAAGAAGGTAAAGCCGTCATTGCACATACCGAATTTGGCGAGTGGGTTGGATTTTGTTATATCGAAGCATGGCAACATGGTCAATTTGTAGCGAATAGTGGATTGATTGTAGCACCTTCATTTAGAAAAAGTGGAATTGCTAAAAAAATCAAACAAACTATTTTTCAATTATCCCGTGAAAAATATCCCGATGCCAAATTATTTGGATTGACCACGGGGTTGGCGGTCATGAAAATTAATAGTGAATTAGGATACGAGCCGGTTACCTATAGTGAATTAACAGATGACGAAGAATTTTGGGCTGGATGTAAAAGTTGTGTGAACTATGATATATTAATGAGTAAGGATCGTAAAAATTGTATGTGTACTGCCATGTTATATGAACCTAAAGCAACACAAGAAGATGTGCCAACATCAAGGGGTGATAAACAAAATAAATTTTTCAATTGGCTTAGAAAAAAATAAAAGTATGGAAAAAGTAGTATTAGGGTTTAGTGGTGGTTTGGATACCACATTTTGTGTCAAATATTTATCTGAAGATAAAGGATTAGAAGTGCATAGCGTGATCGTGAATACAGGCGGGTTTACGGAAGAAGAATTAAAAAAAGTAGAAGCACATGCTTATGCTTTAGGAGTGAAGTCTCACACTACAGTCAATGCGGTCAAAGGATATTACGATGACATTATCAAATACTTAATTTATGGTAACGTTTTAAAAAATAACACCTATCCATTAAGTGTGAGTGCCGAACGTTTAAGTCAAGCATTGCACATTGCAGCACATGTGAAAAAGATGGATGCTAAATTAGTTGCCCATGGAAGTACCGGTGCAGGAAATGATCAAGTCCGTTTTGATATGATTTTTCAAATCATGATTCCAGGAGTTGAAATTGTAACACCTATTCGTGATTTACAATTAAGCAGAGAAGCGGAAATAGAATATTTAAAAGGAAAAGGAGTTGCTATGAATTTTGAAAAAGCAGCTTACTCTATCAATAAAGGACTTTGGGGAACTAGTGTGGGGGGCAAAGAAACCTTACAGTCTAAAGGAATGTTACCAGAATCGGCATGGCCTACTCCTATGAGTAAAGAAGGGCAAGAGGAGGAATTAGTGATTGGTTTTGAAAAAGGAGAAATTAAAACGGTGAATCAAAAATCATTTACACATCCAACAGAAGCGATTCAATATATTCAATCTATCGTAGGGCCTTATGGCATTGGTCGCGATATACATGTGGGCGATACGATTATTGGCATTAAAGGCCGTGTAGGTTTTGAAGCAGCGGCACCCATGGTGATTTTAAAAGCGCATCATGCTTTAGAAAAACATGTGTTAACTAAATGGCAATTATCATGGAAGGATCAATTGGCGCAATTTTATGGCAACTGGTTACATGAAGGACAAATTTTAGATCCAGTGATGAGAGATATTGAAGCATTTTTAACGCATTCGCAAGAACAAGTAACAGGAGAAGTTTTTGTTCAGTTACATCCTTATCGTTTTCAAATTATTGGCATTGAATCACCCAATGATTTAATGAGTTCCAAATTTGGAAAGTATGGCGAAATGAATACTGGTTGGACAGGAAATGATGTGAGAGGCTTTACCAAAATATTTGGTAATCAAACGAGCATATTTCATCAAATTAAAGCGGCCGATAAAAAATAATTTAAACATCTATTATGTCACATCAAATTAAAGTAGGTATTGTGGGCGGCGCTGGCAACACTGGCGGTGAACTCATTAGACTTTTATTGCATCATGAAAAAGTGCAAATTGCTTTTGTACATAGTACGAGTCATGCAGGAGCTTTGGTGAGTAGTATCCACACCGATTTATTAGGAGATACCCATCTTGCATTTGCATCTGAACTAAATGCCGATATCGATGTTTTGTTTTTATGTGTAGGTCATGGAGATGCTAAAAAGTTTTTAGAAACAAACACAATTGCATCTTCTACTAAAATAATTGACCTTTCTCAAGATTTCAGATTGACTTCGCAAAATAAAATAGGAGACAGAACTTTTGTATATGGTTTACCTGAATTACAAAAAGCAGCTATTCAATCTGCCCAAAATATTGCTAATCCAGGATGCTTTGCTACAGCGATTCAATTAGGTTTATTACCATTGGCAGACAAAGGAATGGTAGTAGATGTATACACAACAGGTATCACAGGATCTACAGGTGCGGGACAAGGATTCAATGCAACGAGCCATTTTAGCTGGAGAGCAAATAATATACAAGCTTATAAAACATTGCAACATCAGCATTTACATGAGATTCATCAAAGTTTGCATCAATTGCAGGGCGATGCAAAAGCGCAAGTTCATTTTGTGCCATGGAGAGGAGATTTTACCAGAGGTATATTTGTCACTTCAGTTTTAGATACCAAAGAATCACTTGAGTCATTATATCATTTATATACATCTTTTTTTGCTTCACATCCTTTTGTACAGGTTTCAAAATCACCTATTGATTTAAAACAAGTTGTGAATACCAATAAATGTTTTATACAGCTCGAGCAACAAGGAAATAAAATTGCCATTCATTCTGTGATAGATAATTTATTGAAAGGAGCGGTGGGGCAAGCGGTCCAAAATATGAATTTATTATTTGAGTTTCCTGAAACGACTGGCCTTCAATTAAAAGCAAGTCAATTTTAAAAATAGTATTATGTCATTATTCAATGTATATCCTTTAAATCCTATTGCTATTACGAAGGCGAGTGGTAGCCGAGTGTGGGATGAAAAAGGTCAGGAGTATTTAGATATGTATGGAGGCCATGCTGTCATAAGCATTGGTCATACCAATCCGCATTGGGTAAAACGTATCGAAGATCAATTGCATGCCATTGCTTTTTATTCTAATTCAGTGATACTTCCTATACAAACTCAATTGGCTGACTTATTGAACGAAGTAAGCGGAAAAAAAGACTATCAATTATTTTTATGTAATAGTGGAGCCGAAGCTAATGAGAATGCATTAAAACTTGCGTCTTTTCATACCGGTAGAAAAAAAATAGTAGCGTTTAAAAAATCTTTTCATGGGCGTACATCATTAGCAGTAGCCGCTACTGATAATCCTAGTATTGTTGCTCCCGTAAACGAAACAAATAACATTATTTTTCTTCCATTGAATGATATCACTGCTTTAGAAAATTGTTTTAAAGAGCAAGGCGATCAAATTGCAGGAGTGATAGTGGAGGGGATTCAAGGTGTTGCTGGAATTTACGAAGCGAGTGATGCTTTTTTACAAAGTATCCGTTCCTTGTGTGATATACATGGCGCTCTTTATATTGCGGACAGTGTTCAATGTGGTTATGCTAGATCAGGTCAATTTTTTGCACACGATCATGCAGGTGTGCATGCGGATATTTATTCTATGGCAAAAGGTATGGGGAATGGTTTTCCTATAGGTGGCATATTAATTGCACCACATATACCTCCTAAGTTTGGAATGTTGGGAACCACTTTTGGAGGCAACCCCTTAGCATGTGCTGCAGCATTGGCGGTATTAGAAGTGATACAACAAGAAAACTTAATTTCTGCTGCAGAAGAGAAAGGAAAATATTTAATGGAGGCATTGCAACAAACCAAAGGTGTTAAAGTAGTAAGAGGAAGAGGATTAATGATTGGTTTTGAGATGGAAGAAGCTTTTACAGATATTAGAAAAGTGTTATTAAACGATTTTAAAGTATTTACGGGCGAAGCCAAACCCAATGTCATTAGATTACTTCCCTCCTTAGCGATTAGTATGGAGGATATTCAATTGTTCTTAGAAAGATTGAACCAAGCCATTCATCAAATTTCAAAAACGCCTCTTTAATTTTATGAGACAATTTATATCAGTTAAAGATGTCGCTCATATAAATGAGTTAGTTGCTAAAGCGCTAGCTTATAAACAACAACCTTTACTTCATAAAAATTTAGGAGTGGGCAAACGTATTGGATTATTATTTCTAAATCCAAGTTTGAGAACGAGATTAAGTACACAAATTGCTGCCCAAAATTTAGGCATGGAACCTATTGTATTTAACGTTGATAAAGAAGGGTGGGCTTTAGAATTCAATGAGCAAGCCATTATGAATGGAACCACAGTTGAACATATTAAAGATGCAGCTCCTATTTTAGGCCAGTACTTTGATATTTTATGTATCAGAACTTTTCCTGGATTAGTGAATCAGTCAGAAGATTATAGCGAAAATATTATTCATCAGTTTATTAAGTATACAGGTATTCCAATGATCAGTTTGGAATCAGCCACTTTACATCCTTTACAATCATTGACTGATATTATAACGATACAAGAAATAATGACGGCCCCACCTTTGATGACTAAAAAACCTAAAGTGGTTTTAACTTGGGCGCCTCATATAAAATCTATTCCGCAATGTGTTGCCAATAGTTTTAGCGAGTGGGTAAATGCATGGGGTGAAGCCGATTTTGTAATTACACATCCTGCAGGATATGAATTAGATGAAAAATTTACTAAAGGAGCCACTATTACGCAGGATCAAAATGAAGCACTAGCAGGTGCCGATTTTGTATATGTGAAAAATTGGAGTGCCTACCATGACTATGGGAAAGTATTATCAACAGATGCTTCTTGGATGCTTACGAATGCTAAATTAGCAACTACTAATTTGGCGAAAGTGATGCATTGTTTACCTGTGCGACGTAATGTTGAATTAAGTTCGGAAGTTTTAGATAGTGCATATAGCATTGTGACCCAACAAGCTTCTAATAGAGTGTTTGCAGCACAAGCAGTATTGAGTGAAATATTAAATGCGTTGAAGTAATGAGTTGATATGGAAAAATTATATGTCATTAAAATAGGAGGAAATATAGTAGATGACCCTACTGTATTAACTACATTTCTCAAAGCCTTTGCTGCTTTGGAAGGGCATGCTATTTTAGTACATGGAGGGGGTAAATTAGCGACTCAATTAGCGAATCAATTAGGGGTCAAACAACAAATGATTGAAGGAAGAAGAGTGACAGATGCAGAGACTCTCAAAATAGTAACGATGGTGTATGGGGGATTGATTAATAAAAATATAGTCACACAATTACAAGCAGAGGGTGTAAATGCGATGGGGGTAACAGGGGCTGACGCAAATTTAATAAAAGCACATAAAAGAGTACATCCCACGATTGATTTTGGCTTTGTGGGTGATGTAGATGAAGTAAATGAAAACGCTTTTATTGATTTATTGCAAAAAGGAACAAAATTAGTGATGGCTCCATTAACACATGATGGGGAAGGACAAATTTTAAACACCAATGCAGATACCATTGCACAAAGTATTGCTACCGCTTTATCAAAACACTATGATGTACATTTGATCTATGGTTTTGAGAAAGAAGGAGTGCTGCTAAATGTTCAAGATCCTGCATCTGTGATGGGGAAAATTAATTTTGAAAAATACCAACAATTAAAATCTCAAAACATCATATTAGAAGGGATGCTGCCTAAAATGGACAATGCTTTTAAAGCATTAGAACAAGGGGTACATTCCGTCATCATTGGGAAAGGAGAAAAATTAAATGAATTAATACAGGGTACTGCAGGTACCACTATTCAATTATAATGTCAGATTTGCAAAACATATCACCTATTATAAGTCAACTTCAAAAGGAAGCCATTGATTTATTGAAAACTTTAATTACGATTCCTTCGTTTAGTAAAGAGGAAGATCAAACTGCGGTATCCATTAAAAATTATTTGCTGCAAAAAAATATTCAGGTTCATCAGGATAAAAATAATATTTGGGCATACAATTTACATTTTAATGAAGCCTTGCCTACACTTTTGTTAAACTCCCATCACGATACCGTGAAACCCAATCAGGGATATACTTTTGAGCCCTTTAGTCCATTTGAACATCAAGGTAAAATATATGGATTAGGAAGTAATGATGCGGGAGCGAGTTTGGTGAGCTTATTAGCTACTTTTTTATATTTTTATGATCAGGCTTCTTTGCCTTACAATTTGGTTTATGTGGCTTCGGCCGAAGAAGAAATTTCGGGGCAGCATGGTATTGAAATGGTTTTACCACAATTAAAAAATGTTACGTTTGGTATAGTAGGGGAACCTACTCAAATGGAAATGGCTATTGCCGAACGCGGATTATTAGTTTTAGATATAGTGACTACTGGAAAAGCGGGACATGCTGCTCGTAATGAAGGGGACAATGCCATTACTAAAATGATACCCGTATTACAATGGTTCAATGAGTATCAGTTTTCTAAAGTGTCCGATTTATTAGGTCCTGTAAAAATGACGGTCTCTGTTATTGAAACCGACAATAAACATCATAATGTAGTACCTGCTTCTTGTAAAATTGTGGTGGATATTAGAGTGAATGAATTATACAGTTTCCAAGAAATTTTAGATACTATTCAACAAAATATTCAAGTAACAGTCACACCCAGGAGTACTCGTTTAAAATCATCCTCTATCGCATTGGATCATCCCATTGTAAAAGCTGGAATTGCTTTGGGTAAAGGGTATTATGGATCTCCCACTTCATCAGACAAAGCTTTGATGCCTTTCCCTGCATTAAAAATGGGTCCCGGTGATTCAGCACGCAGCCATACTGCAGATGAATATGTTTATACCAATGAAATAAAAGAAGGGATCGTAACTTACATTCAATTATTAGAAAAACTATTTATAATATGAGCAAGCTTTGGCAAAAAAATGGAAAGGTAGCCGCTTCGGTAGAACAATTTACCATTGGCAACGATCCTAGCATGGATATGTATTTGGCTGCACATGATGTATTAGGTTCCATCGCTCATGCTACAATGTTATCTGAAGTGGGATTGTTAACTCCTTTGGAATTAGTTGCGATTAAAAAAGAATTAGTAGAAATATACTATAGCATTCAAAAAGGAAATTTTGAACTATCTCCTGGTGTAGAAGATATTCATTCACAAGTGGAAATGATACTCACAGAAAAATTAGGAGATATTGGTAAAAAAATTCATAGTGCTCGAAGCAGAAATGACCAAGTTTTAGTAGACATCAAACTTTTCTTAAGAGCCGAACTCATTAGCATTGCTAAAGAAGTGGATTCTTTTTTTAAAGTTCTTCAAGTAAAAAGTGAAGCACATAAAAATGATTTATTACCTGGCTATACACATTTGCAATTAGCTATGCCTTCTTCTTTTGGACTTTGGTTAGGAGCTTATGCTGAAAGTTTAGTAGATGATATGACTATTTTACAAGCCGCATTGCAAGTAGTCAATAAAAATCCATTAGGATCTGCTGCGGGATATGGCTCTTCTTTTCCTATCAATCGTAAAAGAACCACTGAATTATTAGGTTTTGATACACTTAATTTTAATGTGGTATATGCTCAAATGGGAAGAGGCAAGGCGGAACGTATCACTGCCAATGCTTTGGCAAATATTGCAGATACATTAAGTAAGTTAAGCATGGATGCTTGTTTATTCATGAATCAAAACTTTGGATTCATTAGTTTCCCTGATGAATTAACAACGGGTTCTAGCATCATGCCGCATAAAAAAAATCCAGATGTTTTTGAATTAATTCGTTCTTATTGTAATCGTATCAAGGCTTTGCCCAATGAAATAATGATGATGACCACCAATTTACCTTCTGGCTATCATCGTGATTTGCAATTATTAAAGGAACATTTGTTTCCTGCTTTTACCGAATTACGTAGTTGTTTATCCATGGCTACTTTGATGATTGAAAACATGAAAGTGACCCCACAAATATTAGAAGACCCTAAATATCAATTTTTATTTAGTGTGGAAGAGGTCAATAAATTAGTGAATGCGGGGGTGCCATTTAGAGATGCGTATAAAAAAGTAGGTGAGGCTATCGAAGAGGGAAGCTATACTTATTCTACCCAAGTTTCTCATACTCATGAAGGCAGTATTGGCAATTTATGTACCAGTCAAATAGCGAGCCAAATGAAATGGGTGATGGATAAAATGGAGCTTTCTAAAATTGAAAACACCATTCATCAGCTTTTAACATAGTATTTTTAGTATAAGCCCACTTTGAATCTGTTTCTAACGTATTTTTGACGTCCTCTCTGTAACAAAGCAGTAAAGAGGATATTCTTTATTCAATTATAATTAAACATGAAAAAATTAGTATTCATTATTAGTTCCCTTTGTTTTTTAGTCATGGCTCAAGCGCAGACAACTAAGGCTGTTGCTCCTAAAACCGCAGTGGCTCGAAAAACGGCAGTTCCTACTGCAACAAGTAGCCTTAAAAATACAAAGGATAGTGCTTCTTATGCACTAGGTTATCGTATAGCTCAAAGCTTAAAAGGGCAAGGTTTGCAAGATGTGAATGTCGCTCTTTTTAATAAGGGTATGGCGGCAGGCGTATTAGCAAAACCAGAGATTCCAGATACTTTATTAGATATTTGCATTAAAAACTACCAAGATAAAATGAGTCAAAACAACATCCTACAAAATCGCGCTATAGGCGCTGAATTTTTAGCTAACAATGCTAAAAGACCAGGAGTGGTGAAATTAACAAGTGGCCTACAATATGAAGTATTAGTAGCGGGAACTGGTACACAAAAGCCCACTTTAAACAACAAAGTAAAATGTCATTATCATGGCACTTTAATTGATGGCACTGTGTTTGATAGTTCTGTACAAAGAGGAGAGCCTATCAGTTTCCCTTTAAATGGAGTTATTAAAGGCTGGCAAGATGCTTTACAATTAATGACAGTTGGAAGTAAATGGAAATTATTTATTCCTTCTGAATTAGCTTATGGGGAACGTTCTGCTGGACCCGTTATTGGACCAGGATCTACCCTTGTTTTTGAAGTAGAATTATTAGGAATTGATTAATTCCTTCCTTCTTTAAAAATTTGAACCTTATTTAGTTAAAACACCTCCATTTTGGAGGTGTTTTTGTTGGCATTATGTGGTAATTTTGTGCATTCAAACTAATTGATTCAATATGAAAAAGCTTGTTTTTGTTTTTTGGCTAATGGGTATATTTCTTGCAGCTTGTTCTCCTAATAATGTAATATCAGATGCAGCTATTGGCAAATTGTTTGATAGTGCACAAATGAAGGGAAGCTTTGCACTATTAGAAAACGGAACAGATGTTTTTACTATTCATAATTTATCAAGATATCGTGATTCAGCCTACGCACCTTTAGCTAGCTTTTATGAATTACCTGCATTGATTGCTTTAGATAAAGGCATAATTAATCATAAAGATTCAAGTGCAAAAGCCGTGGATGGAGATGTATTTTATGATTCATTAATTTCAAAATTGGGGAGAACTGAAATCATTAAAACCATTGATTCCTTGCATTATGGTAAAGGAATAGTGAGCGCCAATATGCATCAATTTTGGAAGGATCAGTCTTTGAAAATAACTGCTGATGAACAATTAGGATTGATTAAAAAATTGTACTTCCGTGAATTATTTTTTCAAAAAAAGTCTCAGGAAAAATATAAAAGCATGATTAAAAGAGAACAAAATGCTGCCTATCAATTAAGTTATATTATAGGATCCGACACTACGCAAGCGCCTTATGCAACATGGATAGTGGGTTATGTGGAAGAGAATCAACATCCTTACTTTTTTGTTTTAAACACGGATGCTAATAGTGGGGAACAATTAAAAGAAAAAAATATCCAACTCTTAAAAAATATTTTACTTCAACAAGGATTTTTAAAAGGAACACGATAAGTTTATTTATTTTTCTTTAATTATCTTTATTACGTCATTATGCAATACTATTCTAATTCTTTAACATCCTATCAGCGATTACTTACACGTGAAGTGAAAGTGGGGGGTCTTATCATCGGTAATGGACATCCAGTAAGGGTACAAACCATGACCACGACCGATACCATGGATACCGAAAAAACAATCGAACAAGTGATTCGTTGTATTGAAGCAGGAGCGGAATTAGTTCGTATCACAGCACCTAGTAAAAAAGAAGCCGAAAATTTAGCCAATATCAAAGCCGGTTTACTAGCGAAGGGGTATGATGTGCCTTTAGTGGCTGATATTCATTTTACGCCTAATGCCGCCGAAATTGCGGCTACCATTGTGGCTAAAGTAAGAGTGAATCCAGGTAATTATGTTGACAAGAAAAAGTTTGAACAAATTGAATATACGGATGCTGAATATTTGGAAGAGATAGAACGTATTCGAGAGCGTTTCACACCCTTAGTGCTTATATGTAAGGAGCATGGAACAGCTATGCGTATTGGAACCAACCATGGATCATTGAGTGATCGTATCATGAGTAGGTATGGTGATACTGCCAATGGCATGGTGGAAAGTGCCATGGAGTTTTTACGTATTGCTCGTAGTCTGGATTACCACCAAATTATCTTGAGTATGAAGTCCAGTAATCCTCAAGTGATGGTGCAAGCTTACCGATTATTAATTCAACAAATGCAACAGGAATTCAATGAATGTTATCCTTTGCATTTGGGGGTGACTGAAGCTGGAGATGGCGAAGATGGTCGTATTAAAAGTGCTGTAGGAATTGGAACTTTACTAGAAGATGGAATTGGAGATACCGTAAGAGTTAGTTTAACAGAAGATCCAGAATTTGAAATACCAGTATGTCGTGATTTAGTAAAAAGATATCCTGCCAATAGATTAAAGGGGGAATCACTGATTCCTTTGATAGATCAATTACCTTATAGCCCTTTTGAGTATCAACGAAGATTCACTAAAGAAGTCTCTCATATTGGCGGTAAAAATGTACCAGTGGTGATTGCGGATTATAGTCATCAAACATTATTGAAACCTTCCGATTTAGCTTCGATTGGATATCAATATGATGAAGTCACAGACAAATGGAATATTGGAGATGCGGCTGCCGATTTCATTTATTTACCTAAAGAGACTTTGTCTTTTGAATTACCTGGAACTTTGCGAGTCATTACTCATCCTGAAACATGGGAGACCGTCAATGATCGTACTAAATATTTGCCTCTTTTTGATTTTAGAAATTATATAGCAGCTCCGCGTAAAAGCGCCTTTGTGAATTTTGTATCAGTAGATTGTTTTGATACCAAAAATGGAATTAGAGAAGATCAATTATTGGAAATTGCCAAAGATAGTTCGGTGGTATTTTGTTTGAATAGTGCCATCGCACACGCCATGCCTGCTGTGAGAAGAATGGTGATACGTATGATGGAATTAAAAATAAAGAACCCTGTTATTTTAATGACACAAAGCGCATGGAACAGTGCCGATGAGCATTTAATACATTTTGCTACTGAAACAGGAGCCTTGTTTTTGGATGGAATGGGCGATGGTATTGGATTAAGTGTCACTGGGAAAGTATATCAAGCCTATCAAAATGCGGACTCTAATTCTAAAGTTTCTGGACGCAATTATTTCAACAACGCTACTATTGAGCAGTTTTTAAATACAACAGCTTTTGGAATTTTACAAGCTACTCGAACTCGAATTTCAAAGACCGAATATATTTCTTGCCCAAGTTGTGGTCGCACTTTATTTGAATTACAAGAGACCACTGCTAAAATTAGAGCAGTCACCAGTCATCTTAAAGGACTCAAAATAGCCATCATGGGTTGTATTGTAAACGGTCCTGGTGAAATGGCGGATGCTGATTTTGGTTATGTAGGAAGTGGAGTTGGGAAAATCACTTTATATAAAGGCAAAGAAATTATGAAGCGAAATATTGATAGCGAAATTGCTGTGGATGAGTTAGTTCAATTATTAAAAGAGCATCAAGCTTGGGTAGATCCTAAGTAATAAAATATAAATAGACAGGAATGTATAGAGTAGTGTATGGATTTTTTTATGTTTTGTCTTTATTGCCTTGGAGACTAGTTTACATCATCAGTGACTTTGTGGCTTTTATTTTAGAATATGTTGTAAAGTATCGTAAGGAAGTTATTCAGAAAAATTTAACGATTGCATTTCCTGAAAAATCAGATCAAGACCGAAAAAAAATTGCGCATCAATTTTATAGTCATTTCACAGATTCTATTTTAGAGACTATTAAGCTAATTTCCTTATCGGATGAAAACTTTCAAAAAAGGTTTACTTCCAATGTGGAAGTGCTAAATGATTTATATGCAACTGGTCAAAATGTTCAAATCATGGCGGGTCATTTTTTTAACTGGGAATTCGCTAATTGGGGAGTTTCTAAATATGGCAAGTATCCATTCATCGCTGTATATATGCCTCTGAGCAATCCTTATTTTAATAAGTTAGTATTATCTATGCGTCAACGTTATGGAAGCATCATGGTTCCTGCCACTAATTTTAGAGCCCATTTTCAAAAATTTGCAACAAATGGTCATTATGCAATGGCTCTGGCTGCAGATCAAAATCCAGGCAATCCTATATCAGCGTATTGGCTGCCTTTTTTTGGCAGGATGACTCCTTTTGTAAAGGGGCCAGAAAAAGGAGCAAAGCTCAATAATACAGCACAAGTTTTAGTTCATTTTTATCCGACAAAGAGAGGGCATTATCATATGCAATATGAAGTCATGACTACTTCCCCTAACAATTTTAAAGAGGGTCAATTAACGGCCTTGTATGTGAAAACGTTAGAAGAAAAAATTAAGCAAAATCCTGCGAACTATTTATGGAGCCACAAAAGATGGAAGTATGAATTTGATGCGGAGAAGTATGGAAAGTTGGTAGTAGCCTAAGCATTTGGCAGAAGCGTAAACTTTAGACTTAAATGATGTTCACTTAAGTATTGCAGACTTCTATCATTTTAGTACTTCAGTAATTTGGATCTTGAAATAATCTTAAAGTGTAAAAAATTTTATACTATTTCTGCCTCGTCATCACTAGGCTTAGTTTTAGAAACTTCTATCTTGAATTTATCCTTCAAAAACGTGACTGCTTCCCATCCATCCTGAACGATTCTAATATTATGAATCCCTTCTTTTTTTAAAATACTTGCTGCTAAAGTATGGGTGTCTCCATTATCACCAATAATATAAATATTAAAGTGTTCATCTAATTCAGAAAAACTTCCTGGGTCAACAAATTCCAATAATGGAATGTGAACCGAATCTTTAATATGCCCTTTGTTAAAATTTTCTTCTGATCTTATGTCTAGAACCATTAAAAATTCATCAAAAGGGATATCCATAGCAAGTTCATCCACTTCTACTTCAATGACTAAATCACGAGCTAAATTAGCGGCAGACCAAGTGGGGTAACCACCTTCTAAGTATCCTTTGATATGAGAGAAGCCTAGTTTTTCAAAATAAGCAATAGCAATTTTTTCATGGTCATCATCTCCCACAAATAATAAAGGTTGATCAAACTTAAATAAGCCCAATGCAGCAGCTTCTTGAATGATGCTAGGTTTGAAATGGATGGATCCTGTAATGTAGCCTTCTAAAAATATAGTTTCATCACGAGTATCTATGATGAGGACATTGTCTTCTTGAATGATATGTTGAAATTCAGCTAAAGATAAAACCATACTATCCCACTAAGGTTTCTACAAATTGGTTCACTTGATCAATGCGCGTGTAATCCACGTTATAGAAAATAAATTTTCCTTCGCGAATAGTAACCACAATACCTGCTCTTCTTAAGATCGCTAAATGTTGTGATGCCACTGATTGTTCTAATCTCAGTTTGACATAAATTTCAGTGACAGTCATTTTTTTATGTTCGTCAATCAGCTTCACTATTTGTTGACGTAATTTGTGATTCAATGCTCTCAAAATCATTGCAGCTTTTTTAGCATGCAATAAATCTACCTTTAATGGACTTGGTCCGTTGGCTAAAGTTAGGGTGGGTAATGATTGGTTCATAACAATAAAAGTAAAGGGGGTTTATAAACTAAAATTGCAAAATCAAAGTTATGACTTTATTCTAACTTGTTTGTTTTTTTAATGTATATATTGTTGGTTATTATATCAGTTAAAGGGTAAATGGTTAAACATTCTTCTTTATATGTTTAGCCTTATCAAAGTTTAAATATTACCTCAATTGGTACTTAATTATTTGACAAGCGGTTTGAAATAGTACTCTTTTAAGTAACTGGGGCTCACATACGCTAAATCTTCAAATTGCTTTGCCTCCCATTTTACGGTAGCAAGGGCTAATAAATCATCCATAGAATAATGCTCTTCTAGGAATTGAATTTTTTCATCTTCTAGGATGGTTTTGGTTTTAGTAATCCCAGAGCCAATACAAACTATTTTGCCTTTTGATAATAGTGATTTTAGTAAATCTTCATTGATCTCAAATGCTTGCTCAGCTTGTATTTCATTCAACGATGTATCGTATACCCCTCCAAAAACTTCCATCCTTTTTGCATCTAACATGGAAAATATTTGAACCGCATCTTGATCTAAAGTTTGTAGGGCCCTATGAGCCAATAATTGAAGGGTAGATAATCCAATAAGTGGCTTTTGTAAGGCGTAGGCAAGTCCTTTGGCACTGGCAAGTCCCACTCTTAAGCCTGTATAACTACCCGGTCCAAGTGTTACTACGACGGCATCCAATTCACTCACCGTCATGGAAAGGGAGATAAGTAATTCTTTTACAGCAACTTGTACAAATTCGGCATGGGTGGTAGAGACTTTATTTTCTCTGAATCCTAAAATTTCCTGGCCCTTGCTAATTCCTACAAGAGCATCAGGTCCAGCGGTGTCTATATATAGTAAGGTTGCCAAAGTAGCTGTATTTTGTTTTGCAAAAATAGGCGGTGAATTGATAGAAAAATAAGAAATTGCAAGTCTTAATTAAAATATATGTCAAAACAGATCATTCAGTCCAACAAAGTTCCTACTCCTATTGGCCCTTATAGTCAAGCAGTGATTGCCAATGGCTTTTTATTTGCTAGTGGCCAAGTAGCTTTTAACCCTGCAACCGGTGAATTAGTGCTATCTGATATTCAGGCAGAAACACGCCAAGTGATGGAAAACATCAAAGCCATTTTAGAAGAAGCTTCTATCCATTTTGGCCACGTAGTGAAGACTTCTATATTTTTAAGCGATATGCAATTATTCGCTCAAGTGAATGAAGTATATGCTAGTTATTTTGCAGCAGATTTTCCTGCTCGCGAAACTGTAGCAGTGAAAACTTTACCTCGTAATGTTAATGTTGAAATTAGTGTGACTGCTGTAATTGCTTTATAAATTATTTCAAAGCAATTTGATATTGCGTTTCTAATAAAATTGTTTCTTGGGGCTTCAATATTTGAAGCCCTATTTTATTATTAAAAGCATTAGGTGCCCCACTTAAATTTTCAATAGCAATACTCTTGCGATGGGGGGGAGTATATATTTGCAAATAAGGGTAGGCGGCTGAAGGTTGAATGTTGAGTATATATTTCTCACTTTCTAAGTAACAATTATGATCATTAGTTTCTAATTCAAATCCATCGTCTAATTGTAACTCTTTTAAATATTGGCCTTTTTCAAATCTTGTTTCTTTTAATAAATTTCCGGTGGGTAATAAATCTGCATCGTATTCCATTTTTCCTTTGCAAGAAAAACGAAGTTTACATTCGTCAATACTTTGACCTAATTGAAAATAGGGATGCCATCCGTCCACAAGAGGAATTGTTTGTTCGCTCAGGTTTTTGATATTCGTTTTTACTTCAATTTTATTTTCTTTTTGCAAGACCCAAGTAATTTCAATTTGAAAATGGAAGGGATAGCCTGGATCAGTTCCTTGATAGGTATGCATTAAAGTAACTGAAGCACTTTTTTCATTTATGTAATTACGCATCACAGAATAATTGGCATCGTAAATCAATCCATGTATTGCATGCTTTCCCAGAAAAAACTTTTCTATGGTGTATGCATGATTTAAATAGGAGTACTTTCCTTCATGCAAACGACAAACAAAGGGAGTCATTTTGGCGCTTTTAAATCCATTAGATTCAAAATGACTCCAGCTGTCTTGTAAATTATTACCATCAATAAATTCATTTAATTCTTGGTTTTGTTTCCAGGTCCAACTATTCAATAATGCCCCTTTTGTAGATATTTGAATGGTAATATTTCCTTCATTGTCACTTAGTTGGACAAGTTCCGAACTACCTTTGTCAAGAATTTCTATGGAAAAAGACATAGTTGCTTTGTTTAAATGGGAAATTAAAACTATTCTATTAACTTTGGATAGTAAAGAAAAAAAAGTATGAAAAATTGTTTGCTCATTGGCTTAATCTTTTCGTTTCAATGTGTTTTAGGACAAGTTTTCCCTAAATATGATAGTACATTGAAAATTGGTAAAACCGGCTATCGTATTAATTGTTTAAATAAATCTAACGATCGCAACATACTTAATATTAGACCCATTGGTTTTAAAGCCGAAGTGCGTGAAGCCTCTCTGGAAATTAAGGCAAGAGTATTATCTGCGGAAATTGATGACTTGAATAATGATGGATTCCCTGAAGTAGTCATCTTTATTCAAGAACCAAGCGGTAAAAAAAGTTTGTTTTGTGTAAGCTCTAAGGAAAATGAAAGATTAGAACCTATTTATTTTCCAGATATCACGGATGATATGGTTTTAAGTAAAGGATACCGAGGCCAAGACGATTTTAAATTAGTAGAAGGTATTTTATTTAGAAAGTTCCCCATCTATGAAGCTGATACAGCCATAAAAACACCTACTAAGAAAGTAAGACAAATATTTTATCGAGTAGTTGCAGGGGAGCAAGGGACTTGGAAATTCAAAGCTTTTAAAAATTTTGAAATGAATGCTGAAGATTCTAAACAGTAGGTTTCAAAATAAAATTTCAATAATGATTTATTGACAATGAGTTATTTATAATGGGTTATTTATAATGTGGATAAGCGCTTTCTATTTATTGTGATGTCATGTGTTTATAGTGTCATGCAATTATTGTCTGATGCAACATTTAATTTTTATAATTTAGTTTTTCTAATTCTTATTACTGTCCTCCCGAAGTCATAATAATTTTCCCCACAGATTTTTCATAGCCTTCTTCGTCCCTAGCAAAAACTAAATAAATTCCAGTCGCGACTTTATTTCCTTCGTAAGTTTTTCCATTCCATATGGCTTGTCCACCTAAGGCCCTGGTTTGGTAAACTAATTTTCCATCCAATGTTGTAATTTTTATAATGGCATTATTAGCAAATCCTTTCATTGCAATGGGTCCTTCATAATAAGGAGCCACAGGATTGGGAAAAATAGTAATGGAATAGCTTGTTGCAATTGTTTCGGTAGCGCTACTTCGATAGCTAACTAGTTGATTGTTGGTGTTCATGAAAACCTCACCGCTCAATGGTTCTATACTAATTTGTACTAAGGAGTCATTTGGTAGAGGGCTATTATTTTTTGAAAATCTTTGTAGTATTTGTGTTCCATCTTCACTTAATAACCAACAACCATTATTGGTCCCCACCCATTTTTGATTTGCGCCATCAACTGCAATCGTATTGACAATCTCTTTTTGAAAAAGAAGTCCTGCAAATCCATTGCTATTTTTTATTTGTGGTAAGTAGGCTTTACAATTATTGAGTTCACTACAATCAAATAATCCTATTCCATTATTAGTACCCACCCACATGGTTCCTTTTTTATCTTCCACAATACTCGTAACTGCACTACTAGGTAAATTGTTATTTAAAGTGCTAAGTTGATTCCATGTATTGTTGATGGAATTGTACACTATAATTCCTTGGTTATTGGGTGCAATGATCCAAATTTGACCTTGTTGGTTCACTACTATTTTTTGCGCACCACTCAATGATATATTGGTAGGGGGTTGTATATTTTTCCAAACATTATCTTTCTTTTGAAGCAAACCCTGTTGATCCACTAAAACCCATAAAACACCTTCTTTATCAAATTGCAAATCGGTATAAGGGCCCTTCATATTTAAAGGGGTTAGTGATTCTGCAGCAGATGCCTCATTATTGGTATGCCATACTCCATTTTGATAGGTGAACCAATAAGTTTTATCTAAGGGATCTATAGCGCTAAAATTAAGGGTGGGTATCAAAGCTCCTGTATTTATTGAAAAACTGCTCCAACCTTTGTCACTATATTGAGACCATCCATTACTCCCACTACTAACATTGCCATAGGCGGCTATGATAACAGATGCCTGAGATGCCATTTTCCCTTTGATGTTAAAAAGAGGCCCTCTTAAGGAAACCCATTGTGAAGAAGCTGTTTGCGTGCTATTATTTTTTAAATAAAGTCCACGCAAACTATCTGCAATCCATATATTATTTCCGTCCCAACAAAAATCCTTTGGATTACTAAGTGTATTACTATCAATAATGGTGGCAGTTGATTTATCGCTGTTCAGTTGCAACAAAGCACCTTTTGCTCCCCAACTGCAAGCCATAAAAACACCTTCCTTACTTGCTTTGCATACATTGATGACACCACGACTCATATTGAAAGTGGCTGTTGTAGAAGGGTAAGTATAAATGTTGGCAACATTATAAACCCAAACCTGGTTGTTGTACTGTGTGATTTTTTGTATCCCTAAATTATTATAACTAGCAATATTTTGCCAAGCATTCGTGATCCAATTATTTTTTAGGGGGCAGGTCCAAATTCCATTTTCAGTGACTGCAATCAAGTCGGTAGTAGTGCAGGAAACCTGGTAAGTAATTGTATTTTGACGATTGTTATTAGGAAACCAAGTGTCTTTAATTTCATGCTTTGTTAAATCAATGACTACTATTCCAAAATTGGTAGAAACAAAAGCCCAATTATGTAAAATGAAAATATCATTGATTTTTTTATTGCCATACAAGGAAGAAAGAAGTAGGTCGTTGATACTAAATACTTGATCTCCTTGTACGATATCAATATTGCTATTTTGATAAGCGATGATCATTTGTGATTGTTCGCTATCCCAAGCAGTAAAAGCAATACCCATATCATGTAAGCCGTTGGACTTTCCTATTAAATCAATTTCATTTTTACTGTCCACAAGGGCAATTTGATAGGGGGTAGTGGCTATCAACCATTTTGCACTTGTGTTGTTTGTTTTGGTGCCTATTGTTGTGCCTATTGTTGTCCCTGCCCCTGTAGCTATTGCAACTTGCTGAACCGATTGATTGTTGTAATGTTCTCTCCAACTGCCAATTCCTCCTAATTTATTTTGACACCATACGCTACTGCATAAAGTGATTCCAATAATAATGGAGAAAAATTTGAACATAATATTTTATTTTAACGCATTGCGCTATAGATCGCCTCCTGAATATTAGGACGTAAGTTTAATTCGCTAAAAGCTTTATTGTTGCGAGTGGGATACACTCTATTAGATAAAAAGATATAAAGCAATTGATGTTCTGGATCGGCCCACACACATGTCCCTGTAAATCCCGTGTGACCAAAAGTAGAAAGGGAAACACTAGCACTAGGATAGGGATCTTTCAAACTTGCATTATTTTTTTCAGGCTTATCAAATCCTAAACCTCTTCTACTATTTTCCGTATTATAAGAAGTAAAATTTTCTACGGTAGCAGGTTGAAAATATCTTTTCCCTTCCCATTCTCCTTTGTTCAGTAACATTAAATACAATTTAGCTAAATCGGTTGCATTGCTGTATAATCCAGCATGCCCGGCAATTCCACCCATTACCGAAGCGCCTTCGTCATGTACCGTTCCCTGAATTAATTCATTCCGATAATAATCATCCAATTCGGTGGCTGCAATATTTTCCAAGCTTGTTTTTTCAAGGGGTAAAAATCCAGTAGTACCCATTTTTAAGGGATTGTAGAATTGTTGGGTCGTGTATTCGTTTAAGTTCATCCCTGAAACTTGTTCAACAATTTGCCCTAAAAAAATAAAATCATTATCACTATATACATATTTACCAGTAGTCGTGATAGGACTTTTTAATATTTTTTGTTGAATCGTATCTTTCCAGCTATCTAATAAATATTTACTAGGGGTAATCATTTTATGATGAAGCTGATCAGGTAGGGTAGTCACCAAATTGGGTAAATAACCGCCCTCTTTTTTTAATAGAGATTCGTAAAATTTAATATATGGGAATAAGCCTGCTTGGTGTAATAATAAATCACGTAAAGTAATATTGGCTTTTGCATTACCTCTTACCCAAGGCAAATAATCACCAATTGTTTTATTGATATCTACTTTTCCCTCTTCCATCAGTCTCATGATAGATACGGTAGTAGCGCTTACTTTGGTGACTGATGCTAAATCGTAACTAGTAGCTAGGGTAACAGGCGCTGAATTTTCACCTGCAATTTTTCCATAAGCCTTATTAAAAACAATCTCATTATTTTTGGCGACTAATACTTGACATCCAGGGATGGCTTTTTTTTTAATGGCATCTTCTACTAATGAATCAATCACGCCTAATTTTTGAACATCAATGCCTAATTCTTTTTTTAAGCCAGGAGTATTCGAATAAATAGGGCTTGTTGCAATTGTATAATGCGCACCTTCTTCCAATCCTTCGCTTACTGTGACTGGTAAATTTCCCGTGGCTTGCATTTGCCCCATCAACCATCTCATAGCAGCTTGTTGTGTAAACGCGTTGTCCTCGTAGGCGAATAAAATATTTGATATTTTATTGAAATCGGCCACTGCGTAGGGGTTTCCAAATATAAGATGTACCCAATTGCTTGGATGCGATTCATTTAAAAATTGAATGACCGCTGGAGCTATTTCAAAATGATTTGCTGGACGTCTGTTGTAATTATGCAATCCAATAATAACTTGATCATAGTCATTTAAGGTAGTATTAAGAGCAGTAACTTCAGAACTTATATTGCCATTTACAAGTAACACGGTTACGCCAAATTGTTTTAATTGTTGCGTGAATGTATTATCCTTAGTTTGATTTAAAGCAACGTATACTATTTTTTTATTTTTATTTAAAATGGGATGAGTTTGATTTCCTCTTACAAAGGTGAGAGATTGTTCTGCCATATTTTGCTTAATAGCAGCAACTGATTGGTTTAAATCAGCGGTGAGGTTGGTAGTATCAATAGGCGTCCAGTTGGACAGGCCGTATTTGTATTTAGCTGCTAAAATCTTTTTTACACGATCTTTAATATCTTTTCTTTTTAATCTTCCTTCTCTTATTGCCGATCTTATTTTTTTTATGGTTTGTTCTACATCACCAGGTAAACAAAGCATATCATTGCCCGCAATGAGGGCTTGCACATTTGCTTCTCCTTGTGGAAAGTATTTACTAATAGCTTTCATTTCTAAAGCATCAGTAACACTAATTCCTTTAAATCCCAATTCCTTACGTAGTAAATCATTCACGGCTTTAGGAGAGAGTGAAGTTGCAAAATTGGGAGTTGGATCAATGGCTGGAACAGATAAGTGTGCTACCATGATAGAAGCAATACCCGCGTCTATTAAGGCTCTGAAAGGCACTAACTCTAAGGAATCTAATTGTGCACGATTTTTGTTAATGATTGGAATATCTAAATGTGAATCTACATTCACATCACCATGACCAGGAAAATGTTTAGCCGTTGCCATCACTCCATGATCTTGTAATCCTTTCATGTAGGCAATGGAATACTCGGTCACCGTTTTTTTATTTTGTCCAAAACTACGATCGTTAATGACTGGATTCGCTGGATTATTATTGATGTCTGCATCTGGTGCATAATCCACTTGAATGCCTAATCTTTTACATTGCGCTGCAATAGCCGCCCCCATTTGATAACTTAAATTGCTAGAAGGTATAGCTCCAATTGAAAGTTGACGAGGAAACATTTCAACACTATCTAAACGCATTCCTACACCCCATTCGGCATCCATAGTCATTAACAATGGAGTTTTTACAATAGATTGATAATAGTTGGTTTGCATCGCTTCTCTCACTGGACCTCCTTGAAAAAAACACAAACCACCCACATCATATTTTCTTATTAATTCTCCTAAGGAATCCACTTTTTTTGCATCCCAATTACTATGCGCTCTGATGATCATTAATTGCGCAATTTTTTGATCCAACGAAAGTGCATTGTATTGCTTTCGGATCCATCTTTTTTCCGTTTTGGATTGAGCCTGCGTATTTTGAAATATCAAAATACCTAACAGTAAGAATAAGGTCGTTTTTTTGAACATAAGACTATCATTTAAAACCCGATGAACAGGTGTACTTTATCATTGCAATTTAAGGATAAAAAAAAGCTTACACTTGATTGTGTAAGCTTTTATATGAATTTTTTATCTCATTTTTTGTATCACTTTTCTTTAGGAAAGCTTTCGATCTGAAGATTTCTATGCTTCTTCAGTACTTTCCTCGCCTTCTGTTTCTTCTTCCGGTAAAACAGGTTCTACACCAGCTGCCTTTAATTGCCCAAACCATTTGATCATTTTCTTCATATCACTGGCATAAACGCGTTCAAAATCCATGCTAGGGAATACCTTTTTGAAATAGGCTTGTGTTGCTTTGGCATCCTTTTCTGTAGGTAGTTTTTCGCTGGATTTCCCCATAGCAATAAATACTTCTGCTAAAAACACGTTATCGTGGGTCGTAAACACTTCAATGCTTTCTAAATGAGAGAATTGGTGTGCTCTTGAGCTAATAAATTGAGTGTTATTATTTTCAAGTGAACGGGCAATAGCGCCATCACTTTTACTAGTCAATAATTCAAATAATCCTGACATTCCCGATACCGCAATCAATTTGTTGTATTCCATATAAGAGTTGTGCTTTTTTACGGGCGCAAATTACTGAAAAACCCCCAATTTTCATTTTTTAAACTACCTTTGTTTATCTAAAAAATCAAGCATATGCCAGGTTTTGAATTATTTGATGACGCCGAAAAAAAAGAAGTGAATGAAGTCCTTGAAACAGGGATTTTAATGAGATATGGATTTGATGGTCCAAGAAAGGGAATTTGGAAATCTAAAGAGTTAGAACAAGCCATTTGTACCACATTTGGGACTCAATATGCTCAACTCACTTCTAGTGGCACAGCAGCTTTAACCACTGCTATGGCCGCTTTAGGTATTGGAGCAGAGGATGAAGTCATTATGCCGGCATTTACTTTTGTGGCAAGTTTTGAAGCCATTTTAAGCATGGGAGCTGTTCCAGTTTTGGTAGATATTGATGAAACTTTGACACTTTCACCCGAAGCGGTAAGAGCCGCCATTACGCCTAAAACTAAATGCATCATGCCGGTACATATGTGCGGTAGTATGGCCGATTTAGATGCTTTACAAGAAATATGTAAAGAACATGGTCTATTCTTATTAGAAGACGCTTGTCAAAGTATTGGAGGCACTTATAAAGGGAAATGCCTAGGCACTATTGGACATGCAGGTACTTTTTCCTTTGATTTTGTAAAAACAATGACTTGTGGGGAAGGTGGGGTAGTGATGACGAATAATGAAGAAGTATATATCAAGTCAGATGCTTTCACCGATCATGGGCATGATCATTTAGGAGTGGATCGCGGAGCAGATTTGCATCCATTTTTAGGATACAATTTTAGAATTAGTGAATTACATGCTGCGGTGGGTCTAGCGCAAATTAGAAAGTTAGATCGTTTTTTAGCCATTCAAAGAAAAAATAATAGCATTTTAAGATCTTATATGGAGCAAGTGCCAGGTATCAGTTTTAGAGTGGTGCCTGATCCAACTGGAGATAGTGGAAGTTTTTTATCTTGGTTTTTACCTTCTGCAGAAGCGATGGAAAAAGCAATTGCTGCTATGAAAGAAGCTGGCATCATGCCGGGTAATTTTTATTGGTTTGCAAATAATTGGCATTACATTAAAAAGTGGGATCATTTAAAAAATCCACATAGTTTATATCCATTCAGTCAAGTGCAACAAACTGCATTGAAAAAATTAGCGAATACTTCTTTTGCAAAAAGTGATGCCATCATGAGTAGATGTATTTCAACGGCCATCAGTTTGGTTTGGACGGAGGAACAAGTACATCAAAAAGGCGCTACATTTTTAGAAGTATTAAAAAAAGCACTCTCCTAAAGTAGTTATCTATGTCATTAGGACAGTCATTGCAACAAAGACAGCTACAACGCTTGTCGCCTCAACAAATACAATTGATGAAGTTGTTGCAAATTCCGTCTGCACAAATTGAACAAAGAGTAAAGGAAGAGTTGGAAGAGAATCCTGCTTTAGAAATGAATTCAGATTTATTAGACAATGACTCATTGAACTCTGAGGATGCCAATGATGATTTGATAGGTAATTTAGATGCAGACGAAGAAGCAGTTCCCGTAGATGAATTTGAATTGAGCAATGAAGACTTGAATGAATACAATTATGATGAGGATGTGGCTGATTACAAAACGAAAGATGATTTTTATCCTGAACTAGATAATGATACTGTCATTCCCATCAAGGCCGAAGTGAGTTTGCATGAAATGCTCATGGATCAATTGAGTATGTTGGCTTTGGAAGAAAAAGAATATATCATAGCGGAACAAATTATAGGAAGTTTAGATGATGATGGCTATTTAAGAAGAGCCTTACAATCTATTGCAGATGATTTAGCTTTTAAGCAAAGTATGTGGGTAGAAGAAAAAGAGATTGAAATATTATTACTAAAAATTCAACAATTTGATCCACCGGGGATAGCTGCTAGAAATTTGCAGGAATGTTTATTGTTGCAGTTATTAAGAAAACAAGAAGAGCACAAATCTGCTGACCCTGTTCTTACTTTAGCCATCAATGTAGTAGAAAAACATTTTGAAGAGTTTACGAGAAAGCATTACGATAAAATTCAAAAAAGTGTACACTTGGATGATGCTCAGATGAAAGGAGTGCTTCATCAAATAATTAGTTTGAATCCTAAGCCTGGTGCCGAAACGGGTCATCAGAACGAAGCTGAAATGTATATCATTCCTGACTTTACAGTTGCTATTAATAATGGAGTAGTTGAGTTAACCTTAAATAGCCGCAATGCACCACCTCTTATTATAAGTGATGATTACAAAATGATGCTTAAGGAATACGAGCATAGTAAGAAACAAGATAAATCACAAAAGGAGGCCATTTTTTTCATCAAACAAAAAATTGATTCTGCAAAGTGGTTTATTGAAATGATTCAGCAAAGACAACAAACTTTGTTAATGACTATGAAAGCGATCATGGCGCATCAAGAAGCTTTTTTCACCAGTGGCGATACCACTCAATTACGTCCAATGATTTTAAAGGATATTGCAGCGGTAACCAATTTAGATGTTTCTACAGTAAGTAGAGTAGCGAATAGTAAATATGTACAAACCGAATTTGGTACTTATTTATTAAAATATTTTTTTAGTGAATCATTGACAACAGATTCTGGGGAAGAAGTGAGCACGAAGGAGGTGAAAGCGATTTTATTGGAATTGATTGTACAAGAAAGCAAACAAAAGCCGTTGAGTGATGATGAGTTGACCGAGCAATTACAACAAAAAGGGTATAATATTGCACGAAGAACCGTAGCCAAGTATAGAGAATTATTAAACATACCGGTAGCAAGGCTACGCAAAGAACTTTAAGTCCTTACCCATGGAAAATAATACACCCTCTAGAGTAATCAAGTATATAGGAAACTTTATTTCATATACTTTTCATCCCTTATTTATTCCCACTTATTTTTTACTTTATCTCATTCAAAATATTCCCTACGAATTTGCAGGCATCACCCCTTGGCAATTGCAATTAAGAGTTTTTAGTGTGTTTTGGTTAACCGCATTTTTCCCTGCTTTTTCTGTTTTTTTATTATGGAAATTAAAATTTAGCGATAGCATTTATTTAAGAACGCAAAAAGAACGTATTATTCCCTATGTGATTACTATGTTTTTTTATTGGTGGATGTATTATTTAAGTCGTCATTTTAATGATCAACCTCTTGCCTTAAAATATTTTTATTTTGGAATATTCATTGCTAGCGCGATTGGATTGGTTATTAATAATTTTATAAAAGTGAGTTTGCATGGAATAGGAGTAGGGGGCATGCTGATGGCAGTAATATTGGCAGGTATCATGTATCCTATTCAAAATATTTTTTGGGTGAGTTTTGCAATAGTAATTACTTCCTTGGTGATGAGTGCACGCATGATGGTAAGTAATCACACTAATAAAGAATTGTGGGTAGGATTATTGGTGGGAGCCGCTACCCAAACCATTGCTTATTTTTGGGTATTATAAGAGTAATAACACGATCTTTAATCAAGGATCATTTAAACAAACAGTATGTGGTATAAATTAGGACAAAACATATTAAAGTATAAAGTAAGGTATTTATGCTTTTTAATTTTGGCCACGATTGTAATGGGTTATTTCGCTTCGCAAGTAAAACTAAGCTATGAATTTACCAAAGCCATACCAGAGGATAACCCCAAATTTGTTATTTATAAAAAGTTTGTACATCAATTTGGGGTAGATGGGACTACTATTGTGATAGGTTTTCAAACAGAACATTTATATACTCCTACTGTTTTCAACCACTTGTTTGAACTACATCAGCAAATTAAAAAAATACCAGGGGTGACGGATGTATTAAGTATTCCTAACGCTTATACGCTTACAAAGGATACAGTCGCTTCTAAATTCATCGCCCAAAAAGTGTTTCATGCACCTTATACTTCCGATAGTACATTGAGTAAGGATCAGCAATTATTTGAGCAATTGCCTTTTTATAGAAATCTATTATATAACCCTAGTACACATGCTTACATGATGGCAGTTAGTTTTATGCCAGATTCTATCAACAGTGCCTCTAGGTCTCATTTAATACATCAGCTGGAAGATCAACTAGATGCTTTTACTAAACATACACAACTACCACTACATATTAGCGGGTTACCCTATATTAGAACCATTTTAGCAGATCGAATAAAAAAAGAAATGCTCTGGTTTTTAATTGGCTCTTTAGTTTTATCCGCTATCACTCTTTTATTATTTTTCAGATCTTTTTCTGCCATGTTAATGAGTTTAACTGTGGTGGCAATGGGAGTGATTTGGAGTTTTGGCACGATGGTTTTGCTAGGACAAAAAATAACTTTGCTCACTGCATTGATTCCTCCTTTGGTGGTTGTTATTGGCATTCCTAATTGTATTTATTTTTTAAATAAATATCATACCTCTTATAGTGAAACGCAGGATCGTGAAAAAGCGTTAGTGCAGATGGTTGGAAAAATGGGTATCGTGACTTTATTTTGCAATATTACTGCTGCCATTGGTTTTTTTGTATTCGCCTTTACTAAAAGTCCTTTACTAAAAGAATTTGGTTGGGTTTCTGGTGTGAATATTATGGCATTGTTTTTTATTAGTTTGTTTTTTATACCTCCCGTTTTAAGTTATTTACCTGTCCCTCAACCCAAGCATGTTAGATACTTAGACAATAAATATTTGACGCAGTTATTAATCCGCATTGAAAAATGGACATTCCATCATACCAAATGGGTTTTTGCTTGTACTATCATTTTGGTCATTATGGCCTTAGCTGGTGTGGTTCAAATAAAGAAAGAGGCCTTTATTGTTGACGATTTACCTCAAAAGGATAAATTGTATATGGATTTAAAATGGTTTGAACAAAATGGAGGTGGTGTGATGCCCATGGAAATCGTGATAGATACGAAGAAGAAAAATGGATTAACAAGAAGTATCAAGCCATTGGAAAATATGGATGCACTGCAAAATTTTTTAAGTGCACAACCAGAGTTAGGAAAACCATTAGGTTTATTAGAAGGGATGAAGTTTGCAAAACAAGCTTTTTATGATGGAGATTCAAATGCTTATTCAGTTCCTTCTGGAACAGAAATGGCATTTATTGCTCCTTATTTAGCTATTGGAAATAATAAAGTAAATGATAGTGCTACTAGTCAAGCCAAAAATAGTCCTCAACCGATCCGTCAAGGCCCCGCACAATTATTAAATAAATTTATAGACAGTTCTAAACAAATGACTAGGGTGAGTGTGAATATGAAAGATATAGGAAGTGCTAAGTTGCCTGCTTTTATTCAGAAAATAGATAGTGCGATACAAAGCATTTTTGATACTAGTAAGTATAAGGTGGAGATCACAGGAAGTAGTGTTACCTTTTTAGAAGGAAGTAATTTTATCATAAAAGGTTTAGGGGAATCTATTTTCTGGGCATTTTTACTCATTGCTATTTGTATGTTATTTTTATTCAGATCTTTCCCCATACTTATTTGCTCATTGATCCCTAATGTGGTACCTTTATTAATTACAGCAGGTATTATGGGTTGGGTAGGAATTTCCTTGAAACCGTCCACTGTATTGGTATTCAGTGTGGCATTGGGTATTGCGATAGATGTTACTATTCGATTTTTAATAAACTATAAGCAGGAATTAGTAAGGTTTGACAATAAAGTACATCCTACATTAATACAAACAATTCAACATACGGGTATTAGCATTATCTATACCAGCTTAGTTTTGGTTGCAGGGTTTGTCATATTCTGTTTTAGTGATTTTGGAGGAACACAAGCATTAGGTTGGTTAACATCTCTCACCTTGGTTGTAAGTACTTTAACTAATTTAATATTATTACCTGCTTTAATAAAGACTTTTATTAAAGAAAAGTAACGAAATAATTGGAATCCATTTTGAATCCAATCAAGTTAGGCTAAGATTATATAAATCTAATCTAATCTAATAGAGTGCATGTGTATAGCATCCCTACTGTATTAAATTCCATCCATCGGGAGGACTTATTATTTCAATAAAGTAGACAATTATTTCAATAAAGTAGACAAGGTATTTTGTAAAGCTTCTCCTCTTAAATCGGTCGCTACAATTTTTCCCTCGGGATCAAGTAAAACATTAAATGGAATGCCATCAATTTGATAGGCACTGACAGCAACACTTTCCCATTTCTTCAAATCGCTTATCTGCAACCAATTTAGTTTGTCTGCTTTTATCGCTTCCATCCAATTGGCTTTATTATCATCAAGGGAAACACCCAATATTGTGAAATTTTTATTTTTATATTTTTCAAAGGCGTTCACTACATTGGGATTTTCTGCTCTGCAAGGACCACACCAACTAGCCCAAAAATCAACCAATACATATTTTCCTTTCAAGCTACTCAAAGTTTGAATTTTACCTGACACGTCTTGCAAAGCTATTTCAGGTGCCATTTGCCCCACTGCGATAGCCGTATTAGGTGCATTGGCTTGAACTTGTCTGCTTAAGATATTCGCAAATAAAACTAATGGGTCTGCTTTTGTTTTTTCAGCCGCTGCTTTCGCTAAGGCTAACACTTTAGCCCCTTCCATAGATCTCAATCCTAATCCTAATGTATAATATATTACTGCAGGGTGGGTGCTGGTAGTCACTTGATTCTCCACATAATCATTTAAATCTTTGAGCTTGGCTAATTTTTGTTTTTGCAACCAAAATATGGAACTGTCTTTGCCATTTTGTTTTTGTAAAACATCTAAACTATATAAAGTCGCAAACAAGGAAGAATCTTTTTTTCGATACTCTTTTAAAAGATTGAAAATTTCGGTAGTGCTTTCTGATCCTTTAGTAGTATATGTTAAATAATTTTCAGTATCGGCATTCATCTGAATATTGTCTGCATCATTTATAAAAATAAGTTCTACATTATTTTGATTCGATAGTTTATAAATTCCTTCTTGTTTAGCAATAAATTCAAATTTATATTTTCCATCTTTCCCAATAGTCACTGAATCTAATGTGATGATAGGTTTTCCGCCATAAGGAACTTCTTGAAGTAATAATTTTTGATTTTCTGCATGTGTAATAATCCCCGTCACCATAAAGCTACTGCCATTTGAATTGCTTTTGCAGCTATTAAAACTCACCACTGCAATCAGTGCTATTAAGGATAAAAATGTACGAACAGGTTGCATGATGTTTTATTTTTTTGTGTTTCTACAAATAGGTGCCCTATCAAAGTCCAAAAATACACCTCCATATAGGTACTCATAATAGGTCCTAAAATTAGTATTATTACTTTAATTTATGGGTTAATAATTGACTGGTTATTTTGGGGTCTGCTTTACCCTTGCTTATTTTTTTAACCTCACCCATAAATAATCCTAAGAGTGCTTTTTTTCCTTGTTGATATGCTGCTACTTGTTCTGGCATATTAGCTAATACTGCATCTATCCATACGCTTATTTCATCCTCTGAATTATTCTGAAGTAGATTGTTTTGAATAGCATATTGTAAAGGAGACTGCGGGTGAGTGATGATACCGGGGAGTACTTTACTCGCTGCTACCGCAAAGCTCAATTGATTGGCTTCTACTAAGTCCAATAACTCACTTAAATAGGGGAGTAGCGGTGTAAGATGTTGATAGGAAATGGAGGATTCCTTGATAAATTCTCTTAAGGGACCTAGTATCCAATTGGCAGCAGCTTTATATTGAGTAGTGTTTTGAATCCATTGCGCATAAAAGTCGGATTCGGATTTGTTTTCGGTAAGTTGTGCTGCGTCATATTCTGATAGGCCTAATTTTTCCTTCCATTCTTTTTTTAAGGAATACGGCAAGGCTGGTAATGATTTTTGAATTTTTTTTATAAAATCATCGTTTAATTTAAATGGCGCCAAGTCGGGATCAGGAAAATATCGGTAATCATTAGCATCCTCTTTGTCTCGGATAGAAAAGGTGATATCATTATTGGCATCAAAGCTTCTAGTTTGTTGAATGATTTTTTCACCCTTCTCTGTGATATCGATTAATCTTTCAATTTCAACTTCTATCGCTTTTTTAATATTACGAATTGAATTCAAATTTTTAACTTCCACACGGGTGCCTAATTTAGTATCGCCTTTTAAACGAACCGAAATATTGGCATCGCATCTTAAACTTCCTTCTTCCATATTACCATCGCAAACTCCTATCCATCTTACTAGTTTTCTTATTTCAGTGACAAATTGAAAAGCGTCCTCGGCTGAATGTATACAAGGCTCGGTCACTAATTCAATAAGTGGAGTTCCTGCTCGATTTAAATCAATAAAAGTGTGGGTAGGAGATAAATCATGTATACTTTTTCCTGCATCTTCCTCTAAATGAATTCTATTGAGTTGAACTAATTTTTCACCTTCGGTGGTTTCAATTAATATTTGACCACCCACACAAATGGGTGTCTTATGTTGTGATATTTGATAGCCCTTGGGTAAGTCGGGGTAGAAGTAATTTTTTCTCGCGAAATAATTTTCATTTTCAATACGAGATCCACAGGCCAATCCCATTTTGATAGCATATTCCACTGCCTTGGCATTGGTTTTAGGTAAAGTTCCTGGATGACCTAAAGTGATGGGGCTAATTTGAGTATTGGGTTCCGCGCCAAATGGAGTCGCATCTCCACAAAATAATTTTGTATCGGTGGCTAATTGGGCATGAATTTCTAATCCTATGACAGCCTCGTATTTCGTGGAATAAGTCATGCGCAAAAGTACTGCATTTAAGCCTAAAACGAAAACCCCTTCACCTGAGTTAGGGAAGGGGTTAGGTGCATATTTAAACTTATATTTTTATGAAAACGATATTTATAATATCATCCCTTCCTCTCATTTTTACAAGTCTGCAGTTTTCAATTTCTTAGGAAATTTGACTTCTATCACAGTTGCTTTACCATTGCGATTGATGTTAAATTTAAAAGTGGATCCTTCTACATTATTGTTACCACTAATAATAGGTTTAATACCATCTACATCTTTCACTTTTTTATCATTTAAGCTGGTGATCACATCGTTTTTTTGCAAACCTGCTTTTTCAGCGGGAGAACCTTCTGTAACAGAAGTAATTTTTACTCCTTCACCTGCTTCTAAATCTTCAATAGTGATGCCTAATTTCGGTTTTCTTACATATCTATCCATGATGCCGTTGAGTTCAGGCATATTGGGTAATTCAAAATTAAATCCAGGACGTCTTTGATTTCCTCTGCCATTATTCATTTCAGGCTCCCCAAAATTAAAAAATTGTACCTGTGGCCCTTGATTTTTATTCTTAGCTAAAGTAGCTGCCACTATCATCTTTTTATCATTTCGAATTAAATTAATGTTGACTTGTTCATCTGGCTTACACTTTCCAATAGTTGCATATAAATCTTCTGGTCCTGTAATTTTCTCTTCCTTTACTTGTGTTATGATATCATCCACTTGAATTCCAGCTTTTGCTGCAGGGCTTCCTTCATTCACATCTTTCACTTTTGCACCTTTTTCTGTAGACTCTGTAATGACACCTAAAAATGCTTGATTTGCTGGAGGCATATCGGTCATGAATCCTTCAAAATCATCTTCGTCACCTTCCTCCTTGTCTTCATTATTTTTTTGATTTTTATCTAATTTAAAACCTTCCACTTTTTTGGGAGCAGTGATCATTCTTTGAATTTTCACGCGTTTATTTCCGCTGCCATTAATGCGTGGATCATTTTCATTCACCTCCTCTCCATTAATCATCACATGATCACCATCAATCACAATATTCATTTCCTCTTCTTTATTGTTTTTGTCATGTCCCAATTTTGCAGTGACTTTTACTGTTTTTGATTTTGCTGTATCTCCTATTGTCTTACCATCCTGTTTAGCAAGTGATTTAGTCGTGATCAACACCACACCATTCGCTCCTTTTTTACCATATAGTTGAGTAGCTGATTCCCCTTTTAACACATCTATTTTTGCGATGTCATTGGGAGAGATAGTATTGATATTATTATTGCCTGATTCCTTGCCATCAATAATGTATAAGGGAGCTTTTTCTTTTTTAATAAGAGTATCTGTTATTTTTACAACAGTCGTTTTTTTAATCACATGAGGTGAAGTGATTATTTTAATGGAATCTTTCTTATTGTTTTCTTGATTTTGTGCAAAGGCACTCACTGTTATAAAACATAATAACAATAAACTGATTACATTGAAACGTTGGATAGTCGGGTTCATTCTGTAGTTTTTTAAAATAGTTTTAAAACAAATATTTTAGAGGTCAAATGTAAGCTAAAATTTTTACTACGAAAAGATTCGCAAATGTTAAATTTTATGAAAATTATCTAATTATCAGGATGTCTTTGTGAATTCCTGGTAGAAAATATTTTAAACAAAAAAGGCCTCCCGATTTATTGGAAGGCCTTCGTAATCAATAATTTATTAGTGGTTTTTACTTTATAAGGGCTTTCACTGCCTCTATCACTTTATCTAATTGGCTGGCATCCTGCCCGCCAGCACTTGCTAAAGTAGCTTGTCCACCACCACCCCCTTTGATAAATGGAGCAATGGTCGTTTTGATAATTTGTGGAGCTTGCCAGTTTTTAGAGTTTACTAATTCCTGACTTATATATAATGCTACGGCCGCTTTCTCTTCAATGTTATTCACTAATACTACAACTGCATTATTCTTTTCAGATCCTAATTGCTGTGCTAATTTTTTCAAATTATCTGCACTATTTAAATTCACTTGAGTCCCTAAAAAAGAGATTCCGTTCAATTCCATGAATTGAGTAGATAATGTTTCAGCAAATGTATTTACCCATAATGCTTCCTGGCTTTCTTGTTTTTTCTTTAATTCTTTTTGTTCGTTTTGTAATTGTGTTACTAAAACATTTAACTGATCCATATTTAAACTATCATTCGCATTTGCCAAAGTAGCTTTACTCTCCATAGCTGCTGCCATTCCAGCATTTACTTTTTCTAATTGTTGAATTTGCTTGATTAATTTATCTTTTGCTTCTGTAACAAAGGTTTGCGCGGCTTCACCCACCACGGCTTCTATTCTTCTCACCCCTGCTGCCACTGAAGCTTCTGCTTTCAACAAAAATTGGGCAATTTCACCTGTGGATCCCACATGGGTCCCACCACATAATTCAATGGAATATTGAGGATCCATTATAACGACTCTTACTTTGTCGCCATATTTTTCTCCAAACAGTGCCATCGCTCCAAATTGAATAGCTTCCTCTTTATTCATTTCTTTAATGACTACAGGGATATTTTCTCGTACTTTATCGTTTACTATTTTTTCTACTGCACTAATTTCCTCGGGTGTCATTTTTGCAAAATGTGAAAAGTCGAAACGTAATTGTTCCTGATTCACTAAACTTCCTTTTTGAGCAACGTGTTTTCCTAAAACTTGGCGTAATGCTGCATGTAATAAGTGTGTTGCTGAATGGTGTAAAGTAGTATTTTTTCGGGCAGTCGTATTAATATTTGCCTGTACCTTATTTGAAATAGTCTGGGGAAGTCTATCAGTAAAATGAATAAATAAGTTATTCTCCTTTTTGGTATCAGTTACTTCAATGATTGTTCCATCTTCAAAAGTAAAAGTTCCAATATCACCTATCTGGCCGCCACTTTCAGCATAAAAAGGGGTTTCCGCTAATACCCACTGAAAGGATTCTTTTCCTTTGGCTTTAATACTTCTATATTTTACAACAGTGGTCTCAGCGGTGGTTTGGGTATATCCAGTAAAGGTGGTCACCACATCAGGGCTTACTTGTATCCAATCGCTAGTATCCACTGCTGTTGCGGCTCTACTTCTATTTTTTTGTTGCAACATTTCGTTTTCAAAACCAGATTCATCTACTAATAATTCATTTTCACTTGCAATCAATCGAGTTAAATCAACGGGAAATCCATAAGTATCAAATAATTCAAAAGCCAATTTACCTTCAATCGTTTGACCTTTTTGATGCGTATGTATAATATCATCCATACGCTTTAATCCTTTTTCTAAAGTTTTTAAAAAACCTTCCTCTTCTTCTTTCACAACTTTACTCACAAAATCAAGTTGAGCAGTTAATTCTGGAAATACATTTTCAAATTGTTTCGCTAATAATGGCATCAATTGATGCAATAAGGGTTGTTTGTAATCTAGGTAAGAGTAGTAATATCTTACTGCTCTTCTTAAAATCCTTCTAATAACATATCCTGCGCCTGTGTTAGCGGGTAATTGCCCATCTGCAATAGTAAAGGCAATCGCTCTAATGTGATCTGCTAATACTCTAAATGCAATGGCTTGTTTACTGCCGCTAAAGTCATAAGTTTTCCCAGTGATATTGGCTACTGCATTAATTGTTCCAGTAAATACATCTGTATCGTAGTTGCTTTGTTTGCCTTGAATCACGCGCACTAATCTTTCAAACCCCATCCCTGTATCAACATGCTTATTAGGCAAGGGTTCTAGGCTGCCATCTTTTTTTCTATTATACTGTATGAATACGTTATTCCAAATTTCTATAACTTGAGGGTGATCTTTGTTTACTAAATCACGTCCAGGTATTTTTGCTATTTCTTCTTCCGAACGCATATCCACATGAATTTCACTACAGGGCCCACAAGGTCCGGTATCTCCCATTTCCCAAAAATTATCTTTTTTATTTCCGTAAATAATTTTTTCTTCTGACACCCATTTTTTCCATTCTTCTAAGGCGATACTAGAAGGAGGTAAATTTTCGGAAGCATCCCCTTCAAAAACAGTAATATATAATTTGGCAGGATCAATGCCATATACTTTGGTTAATAATTCCCAACTCCATGCAATCGCTTCTGCTTTAAAATAATTTCCAAAGCTCCAATTACCCAACATTTCAAACATGGTATGATGATAAGTGTCTACACCTACTTCTTCTAAGTCATTGTGTTTTCCACTCACGCGCAAACATTTTTGAGTATCTGCAATACGAGGGTGGCTAGGAGGCTGATTCCCTAAAAAATAATCTTTAAACTGATTCATCCCTGCATTGGTAAATAATAAAGTAGGGTCGTTTTTTAATACGATAGGGGCAGACGGAACAATAGCGTGACCCTTAGATGCAAAAAAATCTAAAAATTGTTGTCTTATTTCGGAGCTCGTCATGATGTATCTCAATTTTAATCAGTGTCCTAAATTAAAAAGCTATATTTGTAAAGCATTTTAAATGGACCTCAAAGGTAAGGAATTGGGGCTTTTTTATGGCCATTAAAGCCAAATAATCGGGTATTTCAAATGAAGAAAATTAAATACTACTTTAATACACATACCCTTCGTTTCGAGAAGGTAGATACCCCCTTGAAAGTAAGGCTATTGCAGCTTTTTGGTTTCATTGCTGCTTCCATTGTGACGGGGGTGGTCATTGTCGCTATCTTATTTCAGTACATCGATTCTCCTAAGGAAAAATTACTTCGTCAGCAAAATGAAAGTTACAAAGCCAATTACAGTCTTGTTCAACAAAGATTGAAACAACTGGAATTACAAATGACCGAGTTGGAGAGTAGGGATAATGAAGTGTATCGTTCCATTTTTGAATCTAGCCCTATTCCCGATAGTGCTAGATTGAAAGATATGGACGCATTAAAAGAAGCAAAACTAATTCAAAATTTATCAAGTTCTGATTTGCTTCAAAACATGATAGATCAACTGAATAATTTAAGTGTTAGAACTTCTTTTCAAGATAAGTCCTTTATGGAAATTACTTCCATGGTAAAAAATAAAGAGAAACTATTAAGAGCTATACCAGCCATTCAACCCGTAAGCAATAAAAATTTGAATAGGATTGGAGGAAGTTTTGGTTATCGAATAGATCCTGTTTATAAAGATTTTCGCTTTCATCAAGGATTAGATTTTACTGCACCTTCAGGAACACCTATTTATGCGACAGCGGATGGAGTGGTTCAAATTGCAGGATTTAGTACGGATGGATATGGCAATAAAGTGGTGATCAATCATGGCTTTGGATATCAAACTTTATATGGGCATATGTTTCGAGTGAAAGCCAAAGCAGGGCAGACTGTAAAAAGAGGGGAAGTGATTGGCTATATAGGAAACACAGGCAAGAGTACGGGACCCCATTGTCATTATGAAGTAATTAAACGTGGAATAAAAGTGGACCCTGTGTATTATTTTTATAATGATTTAACGCCTGCTCAATTTGATAGAATATTAAAAGCGGCAGCCGCGAACAAACAAAGTTTAGATTAATAGTTGCAATATGGATCCAGAAGTATTGGCTTTTTTAAATCGCATTTCTAGAAGCATAGGGATTGCTTTAGTGATAATGGTATTAAATTCTACCCTTGGCATCATGTGGGGCTATGCCTTTGTAGAAGATCATTGGAAATGGAGCAATACTCTATTTTATATTTTTGCCTTAACAAGTTTATTTGGCTTGTTTTATGCTTTATATAAAATATGGGGAGCCCATTTAAAAAAGGATTAACCAAAGGGGCTTAACTGCTATGATCCGCAATAATATTCCATTTACCATTTATCTTTTTAAACAGCAAAGTATATACACCGCTGGCATCTCCTACTTTGCGTGATAAATGCCATTTACCAATTACAAAATAATGGTCAGTGGTGAGGGGTCTTACTTGAATAATTTCAAAAGAAAGCTTTCCCATATAATTAATATCAGGATAATTTTTTTTATAATTGGCTAAGGTTTGCGCATAACCATAAGTAGGACCACTACTCCCAATAAAAACTAAGCTGTCATTTTTCCAATAGCCTTCCATAAAAGAAGTTAAATCACCGCTATTCCAATATTTTATTTGATTATTTAATACTGCTCGAATAGCTTGTTCGTCTTTGTTCTGCGCATTTCCTAATATTGAAATGGTGCATAAAGCAATGATCATAAAAAGGGGGAACCAACTTTTTTTCATACTATCATTTTTTAGTTTATAATTGGGTTAACAAAAAGGAGACAAGAGCTCTTTTGTTTTAGGTGTCAGGTATACATTAAATCCTTTTGAAAAGTTAAGATAAATATTTAAAATGACCTTAATTTGCAGTCATGAGTTATAAAGCGCACTTAAAAAAAGACCCAAAGTTATCGTCCATATTGGATGAGGATACCCATATTATAAAACGCAGGAAGAATACCTCCATTCGATTAATGGCGAGCATTATTAGCCAGCAATTGAGTACTAAAGTGGCTAAGATTATTTTTGAAAGATTTTTGGCCTTGTATCAAAAAAAAGAACCTACCTGTCAGCAAGTGATAGATACCCCCGAGGAAACATTGAGGGCTATTGGATTGAGTTATTCCAAAATTGGGTACGTCAAAAATGTAGCCCAATTTTTTATTGAACATCATTTGACCGACAAGCAATTATATCAAATGCCCCCAGAGGAAGTGATTGATTTGTTGGTGCAAATTAAAGGCGTGGGGAAATGGACGGTAGAAATGTTATTGATGTTTAGTTTGGGTCATGAAAATGTTTTTGCAGTAGATGACCTAGGAATTCAACAAGCTATGATAAAGTTGTATCGTTTTAAATATACTACTAAGAAAGAATTGCAAACCAAAATGTTGGCAAAATCAAAAACATGGGAACCTTATAAAACCTATGCTTGCTTACATTTATGGAAGTGGAAGGATGGAGGTGCAGTTTAAAGCTGGAAAGTAGGTGTTTTAAGATCATGGTAAAAGGCAAATTTCCAATTTTCTTGTTGACCTTGTTCCCACCACTTTTGTCTCCATTGCATAGCCGTTTTGCCATCAACATCATACTTGGCAACAAACCTGGATTTCATCTGTTGTAATTGAGGTGCCACATCTCCCCCAAAAAATATTATTTCACCTTGTTCTTTGATCCATGCTGCTTGATGGAATAGGCTATGGCCCGCTGTTAATTGATAATGAATCAAATTTTCAATGACTCCCTCATCCTCAGTAAGCCAACTCACTTTGCTAAATTCATCTAAGATGGCAACTTGTTCTAAAATATAAGAAGCGTTGGAATTACTTAAGGCTAATTCATATTCGCGTCTTTGAATATAATGTGTTGCATAGGGGAAACTTATAAAACGATCACCATGTGTAGGATGCATATAACTCAAACCCCCAGCATGATCCTTATGCAAATGGCTCATAAAGACTTTCGTTACAGAAGTAGGATCAATACCTAGTGCCATCAAATTTTCATGTATTTGTAATACACCGTTTGAATTAAAATAACCTAAGCCTGTATCGAGTAAGATGATATCTTTTTCGGTGATGACCACAAAGGGCTGAATTTCTACTAATAAACTTCCTTTCGTTTTTTCAGCCAAATTTTCGGCAGAAGGATTAAAAGGCACAAACACTTTGGTGTGATCAATCGTAAAACTCCCTTCAGATAATGGATGAATGCGCATAATAAAAAATGAATTTAGCGAAGTACCATTTGTCTATCGGCATCTAACCTGAGTAAAATAAAAACTAATACGGTGAACGTGAGTAAGGAAGAGCCTCCATAGCTTATTAATGGTAAGGGAATACCTACTACAGGGAAAAGTCCAATGGTCATACTAATATTGACTGCAATATGGAAAAAGAAAATACCTACCACGCTATAGGCGTAAACGCGTGAGAAAGTACTTCTTTGTCTTTCAGCGATTCGAATAAGTCTAAATAGGAAAAATAAATACAGTCCTAAAAAGATAAAAGTTCCCACAAAACCAAAAGCTTCTCCCAATGAAGTAAATATAAAATCGGTATGTTGTTCGGGTACATACTTTCCTCTTGTTTGTGTTCCTTTTAAAAATCCTCTACCCCAAAAACCGCCCGATCCAATGGCAATTTTACTTTGCTTTACGTTGTAATCATCTGGTTTTTTACCGCCTTTTTTGCTGCCCGTTTTGTTGGCTGATTTCACATTTTTGCTACAGTCGTATTCCTTCCCCATCATACTAAAAATGCGCGTACTTTGGTAGCACTCCAATACATTATTGAAAATATAAGGAACCGCATAACGAATAGTACCAAAACAAATAGCCCAGATAGAAATAATAATCAGAATTATATTTCTATTGCGCCTGAATCTTTTAATTAAATTTAAAATAAATAGTCCGGCTATCACTGTTAATATGGTGGACAAAATAATGGGTTCTATTAATAAGGTTGCAATGACTAAAATTGCAAAGGAAAGAAGTGCCACTAATATTACCGGAGGCAGGCCTTCACGATACATTGCAAAAATAAACGCACTATATACCAAGGCTAAACCTAATTCATGTTGCATGATCGACAATACTGCTGGGAGACCAATCATAACACCAGCTATAATATAGGACTTGACTTTAGTAAAATCGGTACTTGGGTTGGATATAAATTTAGCTAATACTAAAGCAGTGAAAATTTTACATAATTCAGCAGGCTGTAAATTAAAACCTCCCGCAATGGGGATCCAACTTTTGGACCCATTGATATTTTTTCCTAATATAAAAGTCGCTAGCATTAATAAGATACCACCACCATATAAAATGTTGGCAAGTGCGGTGAACACTTTGCTGTCCATCAATAAAATAAATATGCCAATAAAAGCACAAAAGAAGGCAAAGTAAATTTGTTTGCTATAATTCGTTTTAGCCGTTAAAAAAGAGTTACTCCAATTTAAGCTAGGGTTATATTCCACCATAAAAATGCATAATATACCTATCGCTACCATGACTAAATAAAGTAGGATAACAGCAATATCAGTTCCTTTGGAAAAATTATTGTTTGGGTTGCTGGACATTTTTCTTTTTAATAGCTTTTTTTACTTTTATATTCTTTTTCTCCACTGGGTTTAACGCACTATCTTTTTTAATTGCTGGGCGAGGAATGGGAATAGGGGCGGTGGGACTATCTTTTTGAATCGCTGCGGTATCTATTTTAGGAGTCACTTTACTTACAGGAGTAATTTCAGATAACATTTCCATATCCCAAACATCCGAAAGCTCATCATTGTTGTATTCTAAAGGCGTTAATAAATCATTTCGATTATTACGAACATACCAGGCTTTAATAGCAGCTGGCATTAAATCTACTTGTGATAAATTATCTGCTTTTAGTTGACTTTCTTTGGTTAAAGTATCATTGATGTATTTTTCCATCATCAATCCTGCAATGGGTCCTGCCCAAGTCGCACCAAAACCAGCATTCTCCACCACAACAGCAACAGCGATTTTAGGGTCATCCTTAGGAGCAAAACAAACAAATAAAGAGTGGTTTTTACCATGTGGGTTTTGTGCAGTTCCTGTTTTGGCGCAATATTCAACTCCAGGGACTTTAATAAATGCTGCCGTACCAATTATTGTTACATCATGCATGCCATCTTTTACGATGTCAAAATATTGTTTAGATATTTTAGTGACAGCATTTTTAATTCTAAATTTTTCTAGTAATGCTTTATCTTCTTCATCTTCATTTTCAATGCTGTCCACAAAATGGGGGGTATAATAATATCCTTCATTAGCAATAAATGCCATTGCATTGGCTAATTGCAAAGGTGTCGCTGTCATTCTATCCTGTCCAATACCTAAGGTTAACATATAACAACTATTCCAATATTTTGGATTGCCAAAATCACGATTGTATTGAGCCGTATCAGGAATACTTGCTTTATTTTCACTCGGCAAGTCAACCCCTAATTTTTTACCAAGACCAAAGGAATTCACATATTCTTTCCATTTTAAATATCCTGTTTTTGCATTATGATATTCAGGATTATCGATTGCTAATCTAAATACTTGTAAAAAGTAAGAGTTGCAAGAATTGGCTAATGCTAATTGTAAAGTAGAAGCGTGTCCTGGATTATGGTGCTCACATTTACGTGGGTCACCGCATGATGCGTAGGAGCCTCTGCAATTATATCCGTAAGAAGGAGTGATTAAACCTTCATCCAAAGCAATTAATGCACCTAATGGTTTGAATGTAGATCCTGGCGGATATTGCCCTTTAATAGCGCGATTATAAATAGGACGCGCCGTATCTGTTAATAAACGACCAATAGTTTTTCGTCTTTGATTTCCTGTCAATAAATTAGGATTATAACCAGGGCTAGATGCCATCGCAATAATCCCTCCTGTTTTAGGATTAATGGCAACTGCACTTCCTATTTTATGTTGTAATAATTTTTCTGCTAACTGTTGCACTTCAACATCCACGCTTGTAAATAAGTTTCTACCTGCCACTGCGGCAGTATCAAACATTCCTTTTTCAAAAGCGCCTTGTATTTTTCCTTTATTATCTCTTAAATATCTAGTCACACCTCTTTGACCCATTAAGACAGGTTCGTATTGCTTTTCTAATCCTGTCATACCTGCATAGTCACCCATTTCATAACCATCTTCCTCATGCTTCTTTAAAAAATTAACATCCACTTCGGCTACATAGCCTAATACATGGGCAGCAGTATTATAAGGGTAGGAGCGAATACTACGTTCGGTTAAACTGAATCCAGGGAAACGATATAAATTTTCGTTGAGCTGTGCGTATAATTCTGCGGAAAGAAAAGGCTCAAAGGCACTTGCTTTCACACGCGTGTTTTTTAAGATGGCTTCTAATATTCTCTTGGAGTATTCTTCCTTATCAATTTTTAAAATTTGACACAGCATCGTGGTATCAACACCTCTAGCTTCATTGGGGATGACTACTAAATCATAGCTGATAGTATTTTCGAGTAAGGCTCTTTTTTTACGATCATAAATAATGCCACGATCTGGATAAATAATTTTTCTATAAATAGCATTATTGTTCGCCGCAATCACATATTTAGAAGAAAAAATTTGAAGTCCAATTAATTGTGCAATAATAATAGCGAAGATGATGCCAATGATGATTTGAATAATACCACCTCTGTTCTGATTATACACTGACATGAATTATCTTTTTAGCTTTCTTCGATTCATAATAAGCTCCACTAAAAAAATTAATAGGATGCTCATGATGCTCGTAAGTAATACCTTTCCTAGGAAGTATGTAAAGCTACCAAACTGCAACCATTCTAATAACACTAAGTAAAAATGGTGGATAAATGTAAGTGTAAAGATGTAAAAAGCATAAGGGCCCCAACCCATTGTTCCAATACTAGGCTCCTTATTGACTTCTTCTGAAGCTTCTTGTGCTAACAATAAATTCAAAATACTTGGACGGATATAAGCCATCAATCCGCATGCTGCTGCGTGAAGACCCGGTGTGTTAGAGAAAAGGTCTAATGCAAAGCCTAAGATAAAACCAAGTAGGGTGAGGGAAAGTCTACTGATTCCAAAGGGCAACCAAAGAATACACAAAAAATATAAATACGGGGTAATGAACTGGTGTATAGGAGGCACTTCATTTAAAATGACCACCTGTATGATTAAAAACAGGGCAAAACGAATACTATTTTTTATAAAGTTATTCATTGGGCTCTTTGTTTTTTTCAATGCCTAATTGCTCTGCCATTCTTTTATTTTCTACTAAGTAGATATATTCCAAAGTATAAAAGTTAGTACTAGATTTTAAATTCAAGGTTAAGAAGTTGCTCGCAGGATCGGCTATGATCTGAGTGACTCTTCCCACCATTAATTGTGGAGGGAAACTTGCAGAGTAAGGACTGGTATAAATGGTATCGCCTAACTTAGGGGCAGCGCTTTTGGAAATATTTTTAAGTGTTAATATTTCAGGATCACTTCCATCCCATTCTACGGTACCTGCAACTTTATCTCTTTTTAACATCGCACTCACTTTGCTGTTACGATGTAATAAACTCATAATCTTACTGTAATTCTCGCCCACTTCCACTACGATACCCACAATACTACCATCAGGACTAATGGCCGCCATGTCTTTTTTAACACCCTGCAAAGAGCCTCTTTCGATGGTGATATAATTTTTTTGAAGGGTGAAAGTATTGCCCACCACTTTAGCAGGTAGGTAGAAAAACTTTCTTACTTTTTCTAGACTATCTTTTCTTAAAATGATAGTGGCTAATTTTTTACTCGTGTCGTAAGGAACAAAATTTTGTTTTAGTTGATTGCGCAGTTCAATATTTTCTAATACCAATTTTGCATTGGTTTCTTTTAATCTGAAAAAGTAAGACCAATTATTATAGCGTGTATTAATTTCTCCAATCATTTGATTGGTCCAGCCTCCTAAAAAAGTTTGATGTGATTTGCTAAATGAAGACAGCATCACTAATGATACAATTTGTAGTATCAAAAAAGTAAAAAAGGTGAAGTTCTGCCGTATGAACCCAATGATATTCTTCAAAGGAGATCGACTTTTAGCGGTTTAAGAAATAGTTTATTATCTCATGATGAAAGGAAAACGTTGATAATTCTTCAACGCAATACCTGTTCCTCTAACCACACTCTTAAGTGGATCTTCAGCAATATGCACAGGTAATTTAATTTTAGCACTTAAACGTTTGTCTAATCCACGAAGTAAAGATCCACCACCTGTTAAGTATAATCCACGACGATAAATATCTGCGGCTAACTCAGGAGGCGTCGTCTCTAAGGCTTTTAGAATCGCTTCTTCAATTTTGAAAATGCTTTTATCTAAAGCTTCTGCTACTTCTTGATACGTCACCATAATTTGTTTTGGAATACCTGTCACCAAGTCACGACCATTTACTGGCATATCATCTGGTGGATTATCTAAATCCTTGATAGCAGCACCAACATGAATTTTAATTTGTTCTGCAGTACGCTCTCCAATTAATAAACTATGATAACGTCTTAAAGATTCCATAATGTCTGCAGTAAATTCATCTCCTGCAATACGAATACTTTGATCACACACAATTCCTGCTAAAGCAATGACAGTAATACCAGTAGTACCCCCTCCAATATCAATGATCATATTTCCTACAGGTTCTTCCACATCAATACCAATACCTAAAGCTGCAGCCATAGGTTCGTGAATCATATATACTTCTTTAGCACCTGCTTGTTCTGCACTATCACGCACTGCTCTTTTTTCAACTTCAGTAATGGAAGAAGGAATACAAATAACCATTCTCCAACTAGGAGGGAATAAAGGTTTTTTTGGATAAATCATTTTCATCAACTCGCGAATCATTAACTCTGCAGCATTAAAGTCGGCAATAACACCATCTTTTAAGGGACGCACTGTTTTAATACTCTCGTGCGTTTTTTCATGCATCAACAAAGCTTTTTTACCTACACCCAACACTTCCTTCATGTTGTTCCTGTTTAATGCAATAATGGAAGGTTCATTCACTACGACTTCGTCATTGTGAATAATAAGGGTATTTGCGGTACCTAAGTCCATCGCAATTTCCTGTGTAAAAAAGTTAAATAATCCCATTGTAAATCAGTGTTTGAATAATGTCAGTTGAATGTAGCAAAATTCCACTAAAATTATCGAACTACAAAGCTTTTTACAAATGATTCAAAAAGTTTTTTGGTGAAAAAACTTATGCAAATTCGTAACCAATATCTTTTCGGAAATACTTGTCGGTAAATTGGATGAGCTCGCATCCTTTTTGAGCAGTATTCACCGCTGATTGCAAATCATTTCCAGCGGCAGTAACGGTAATCACACGACCCCCTTGAGTAACAATCTCTTCGTTCTGAAATACAGTCCCAGCTTGAAATACAAGGGTTTGAGGTAATGCTTGTGCTTCTTGAATTCCTGTAATGGGATATCCTTTTTTATACTCTCCAGGATACCCACCACTCACTGTCATCACCGTTGCAAAGGAAGCAGTATGATATTCAATATTAACATCTTCTAAGGTGCCATTGTCTACGGCAGCTAATAAACTCACTAAATCGGTTTGTAAACGAGGTAAAATCACTTCCGTTTCAGGGTCACCTAATCGACAATTGTATTCGATTACATAAGGAGTTCCATTTTGATTCATTAAACCAAAAAATACAAATCCTTTATACACTAACCCCTCTTTTGCAATTCCTTCAATGGTAGGCTGAATAATGGTTTTTTCCACCTTTTGCATAAAAGCATCATCCATAAAAGGAACTGGCGTGACACAACCCATTCCGCCTGTATTTAAGCCCTGATCGCCTTCTCCAATTCGTTTATAATCCTTAGCATGGCCAATAATTTGATAGTTTTTGCCATCAGTAAGGGCAAAAACACTTACTTCAATACCTGTTAAAAACTGCTCTACCACTACTTTAGCGCTGGCTTCTCCAAATTGCTTTTGCAAAATCATTTCATCAAAACTTTGCAGTGCCTCTTGCGTTGTTTGAGCAATAATGACTCCTTTTCCGGCAGCTAAACCATCTGCTTTTAAAACAATAGGTAAACTATGTTGACGAAGATATTGAACCCCTTCCTCATAGTTATCTGCAGTAAATTCGGCATAAGAGGCAGTGGGGATTTGATGCCTTTGCATGAAATGTTTACTAAAGGCTTTGCTTCCTTCTAATTGTGCCGCTTGCGCACTGGGTCCTATGACATTAATATGTTGTGTAAGGGGGTTATTAGCAAAAAAATCATAAATCCCTTTGACCAAGGGATCTTCAGGTCCAACTACAATCATCCCAATTTGATGTTCTAAAACTGCTTTTTGTAATCCTTCAAAATCCGTGGTGGCAATAGGCAAATTGGTGCCAATGCTTGCTGTACCTGGGTTGCCAGGTGCAATAAATAATTGATCGCATTGATGACTTTTAGCCATTTTCCAGGCTAAAGCATGTTCTCTCCCCCCCGATCCTATAATTAAAATATTCATATTTGATGGATTGCAGCACGAAAGTAAAAATTATTGAAGGGATTTTATTAATTTGAGTCAATTAAATAACAAATTGATTATGTCATCTACTACTCAAAAACACCCCAAAGGTCTATATGTATTGTTTGCTACAGAAATGTGGGAGCGTTTTAACTATTATGGAATGCGCGCCATCTTGGTTTTATTCTTAACCAAAGCGTTGTTATTAGATAAGGTGTTTGCTTCTCAATTATATGGGAGTTATACAGGGTTGATCTATTTAACACCTTTATTAGGTGGTTATATTGCGGATAGATACTGGGGGAATAACCGATCCATTATAGCAGGAGGTTTGGTGATGGCTATGGGTGAATTTGTCTTGTTTTTTTGCGGTCATTTTTATGAGAATGCAGCTATTGCCACTCCTTTATTTTATACAGGCTTGGGTTGTATGATTGCAGGGAATGGTTTTTTCAAACCCAATATTTCAAGTTTAGTAGGTCAGTTATATCCTAAAGGAGACAAAAGAATAGATGCGGCGTATACCATTTTTTATATGGGTATTAATACGGGTGGTGCTTTAGGTCCTTTTGTATGTGGATTGGTAGGAGAAACTGGAAGATCTGGAGATTTTAAATGGGCATTTTTTGCAGGTGGAGTAGCGATGTTAATTAGCGTGGTAACGCAAATGCTTTTTCAGAAAAAATATTTGAAAGATCCAGAAGGCAATGCTTTGGGAGAAGCGCCAGCCAATGCTCCTAAATGGTTTCAGAAATTACCGGTGATGGTAGGATTTTTATTTTTGTTATCCTTAGTCACCATTGCATTAGTATACATTGATGTCAAAGTAGTGAGCTATTTATTTTATTTATTATTAGGATGCATTACTTTAATTGCCTTTATTGTTTTCTCGGACAAAACTTTAAATAGTATTGAGAAACAAAAAATATTAGTCATATTCGTTGTCTCCTTTTTTGTTATTTTCTTTTGGAGTGCTTTTGAACAAGCAGGCGCCAGCTTAACATTTTTTGCAGAAGAACAAACGAATCGGAATTTAGGTTGGTTCACAGTGCCAGCGAGCTTCTTCCAATCATTGAATTCCATTTTTGTAGTGGGCTTTGCTCCCGTATTTGCTTGGTTGTGGATCAAATTAGGGAAGTATGAACCTTCTTCTCCTTACAAAATGGCAGCAGGTTTAATGTTGTTAGCATTGGGTTATTTTTGGATTGCTACAGGCGTGAATGGAGTGGGAACAGGTGTTAAAGTAAGTATGATTTGGTTGATAGGGATGTATATGATGCATACTTTTGGTGAGTTATGTTTATCACCTATTGGATTATCATTAGTGAATAAATTAGCCCCCGTTAAATTTGGCTCTTTGTTAATGGCGGTATGGTTTACAGCCAATGCATTTGCCAATAAATTAGCAGGTGTATTTAGTGCCTTGTATCCAGAGAACGGGAAAATAACTTCATTTTTGGGATATCAAATTTCAAACTTGCACGAGTTCTTCATGTTCTTTGTGATGATGGCAGGAACGGCATCTATTATTTTATTCTTCTTGTCTCGCAAGCTTCAAAAATTAATGAATAGTTAAACTAGTTATCATTCATTTTTAAATAGCTCCTTTCACAATGTCATCTACAACAGAAGGATCGAGTAGTGTGGAAGTGTCTCCTATGCTTTTTATTTCGCCCTCTGCAATTTTGCGTAAAATGCGTCGCATAATTTTGCCCGATCTTGTTTTAGGTAAGCCAGCTACAAATTGAATTTTATCAGGCTTCGCAATCGCGCCAATAATTCTAGTGACTGTTTGTAAAATATCTTTACGCACTAAATCGCTTGTACCATGCGTGTCTTGACCATGTGAGCCAGTATATATTACAAAAGCATAAATACCTTGTCCTTTAATATCATGCGGATACCCTACGACTGCACTTTCTACTACGCCTGAGTGCATATTAATTGCGTTTTCTACTTCGGCAGTTCCAATGCGATGGCCACTTACATTTAATACATCGTCTACACGACCCGTAATGCGAAATTGTCCTTCACTATTTTTTAAAGCGCCATCTCCTGTGAAATATAAATTGTCATAGGTCGCAAAATAATTAGTGCGACATCTTTCATGATCACCATAGGTGGTTCTTAAAGTAGCAGGCCAAGGTTGTGTGATACATAAATTACCACGCATCAAACCCTCTTCCATTTCCGTGACTTCATTTCCTTTATCGTCTACTAAAATAGGAGCCACTCCTGGCATAGGATAGGTGGCCCATCCTGGTTTGCCGGGTGTAATACCGGCCATATTAGAAATCATAATGCCACCTGTTTCGGTTTGCCACCAAGTGTCAACGATGGGGCATTTTTTATGACCAATATGTTCATCATACCAATGCCATGCTTCTTCATTAATAGGTTCTCCTACAGTGCCTAATATTTTTAAGCTACTTAAGTCATGCCCTTGAATAGGTCCTAATCCAAATCCCATTAAGGATCTAATGGCAGTGGGGGCAGTGTATAAAACGTTTACTTTAAACTTATCAATGATGCTCCAAAAACGCCCTGCATCAGGGAAGGTAGGAATACCTTCAAACATTAATGAGGTACCCCCTGCACTCAATGGTCCGTATACAATATAACTATGACCCGTAATCCAACCTACATCTGCTGTACAAAAAAAGATGTCGTTGGGTTGATATTGAAACACATTTACAAAAGTGTAGTGGGTGTAAAGCATATACCCTGCAGTACTATGTACTACGCCCTTTGGTTTTCCTGTGGAGCCGGATGTATATAAAATAAACAAAGGATCTTCTGCATCCATTTCGGCAGCTTCTACAAAATGAATTCCTTGAGCATCTACTTTTTTAATTTCATCTTCCCACCAAACATCTCTTCCTTCAATCATGGAAACTGCTGTGCGTGTTCGAGTACATACAATCACACGATGAATGGTTTTATTAACAATTAGCGCATCATCAATCACTGCTTTTAAGGGGATGTCTTTAGCGCCTCTAAATGCACCATCGCAAGTAATAATAAAAGTGGCTTGTGCATCTTCTAAACGATCTGCAATACTTTGTGCAGAGAAACCTCCAAAAATCACACTGTGAATCGCACCAATACGCGCACAAGCTAATACTGCAATCGCTAATTCGGGAATCATCCCCATGTAGATACAAACTCGATCTCCTTTTTTCACACCATTATTAATAAGCACTTGCGCAAACTGACATACTTTATGATGTAACTGTTTATAGGTAATAGTGCGATGTTGTTCTTCGGGGTTATTAGGTTCCCAAATAATAGCAGGCGTATCTCCCATAGTATTCAAATGACGATCTAAGCAGTTTTCGGTAATGTTTAATTTTCCGCCTTGAAACCATTTAATGGAAGGCTCTTTAAAATTCCATTCTAAAACTTTATCCCATTTTTTTCTCCAAAAAAAGTGTTCTGCAATCTCTCCCCAAAATTTTTCTGGATTTTCAATACTATTTTTATAAGCTTCGTGATAAGCTTCTAGGTTCTTGATTTGATAAGGGTAGGACATAAGGAATCTTTAAAAAGTATAAGTCAAATTTACATTTTTCAGTTTAAATATTTAACTTGAATATTCACTAGAAAACAATTTAAAATATGAGTCAAGCAAAATCGCAAAATAGTATTGCTTTTGTTATTGGTGCTTCTTCGATGGGCACTTTAATTGAGTGGTATGATTTTTACATTTTTGGCATGTTGGCCACTATTATTTCTAAACAATTTTTTCCGGCAGATGCAGGTACAGCAGCACTTTTAAGCACATTGGCTATTTTTGCCGCAGGTTTTATAGTGCGTCCGTTTGGCGCATTAGTGTTTGGCAGATTAGGTGATTTGATTGGACGTAAACATACTTTTTTACTGACTTTGGTCATCATGGGTGGATCTACTTTTGCAATTGGGTTGGTGCCAGGATACGCCACGATTGGTTGGGCAGCTCCTATTTTAGTTTTAATACTTCGATTATTACAAGGTTTGGCCTTAGGGGGTGAATATGGAGGGGCTGCTACTTATGTTGCTGAACATGCACCAGTAGGTCAAAGAGGATTTTGGACCAGTTGGATTCAAACAACTGCTACTTTAGGATTGTTTTTAGCATTAGGTGTGATTATATTTATTCGATCCGAACAAGGGGTAGAAAAATTTAGTGCAGAGTGGGGTGGATGGAGATATCCCTTTTGGATTTCATTATTACTAGTAGGTGTTTCGGTGCTTATTAGAATGCGCATGAGTGAATCACCTATGTTTTCAAAATTAAAAACGGAAGGAAAAATTTCAACGAATCCATTGAAAGAAAGTTTTGGAAATAAGGCAAATTTTAAAATGGTATTGTTGGCTTTATTTGGGGCTGTGATGGGACAAGGTGTGGTGTGGTATACCGGTCAGTTTTATGCACAAAGTTTTATTGAAACCGTTTGTAAAGTAGAGTTTATACAATCACGCGATTTAATGTTATGGGCGATATTAATGGCAACACCTGGTTTTGTATTGTTTGGTTGGCTAAGTGATAAAGTGGGTAGAAAATGGATCATGCTATTAGGTATGTTATTGGCCATTCTTACCTACCGTCCTATTTATAAACAATTTTTAGTGATCACAAGTGCTCATAACAGAATTGAAAAAATAGATCTTGCTAACACAAAAATTTCTGAGAAGATCGTGGTGGTTGATAAAAAAGACAACACTAAAATTTATGTAGTACAACATTTTGATACTGCCTACACAGATGGCGCTGTATTTAAATATACCAAAACTGACACTCTTCATTTATCTGCTACCTATGATCCTACCATTAAAATAGATTCTTTATCTGCGCTTTCTACTACATTGATTTTAACTCAATCTGCAAAACCCAATGTGGTGATTGAAAAAACAATGGATAAAAGCTCCTACTGGAGTTTGATCTGGTTGGTATTTGTGCAAATTTTGTATGTGACTATGGTGTATGGTCCTATTGCTGCTTTTTTAGTGGAAATGTTCCCTACCAAAATAAGATACACTTCTATGTCACTTCCTTATCACATTGGAAATGGAGTCTTTGGAGGCCTGGTTCCTTTCTTAGGCACACTCATTGTTGAATTTACTAAGAATGAAGCTCACCCTAACGGAGATCCATTAGCAGGCTTGTGGTATCCCATTGGCGTCGCTTCTATTTGTTGGGTGATTGGGATTGTTTATTTAACCAATAAAATAGATAAGAATGTAATGGACTAAGCTCCATTTAAATTTTACGACATTATAAATACAATTAAAATGAATTCGATCAAAAAATTATTAGGATATGTTTGGATGTTATTAGCGCCCGCTATTATTTGCTTTTTAGTATATGAAGCCTTAGAAAAAATGGGAGCGGCTAGTGCAGCACAAAAAGCAAATGTGACATTACAGTGGATGATCATATTATTCATATTTACGCCTATCTGTATTGGCTTTTTTATTTTTGGGAAATATGCAAGTGCGAATGAATATGATCATTTGCCCGAATCTTCTTCCGAAATAGAATAGGTCTTGCAAAAAAAGTCTAAGATAAATAGGCCTATGAAGATTTAAAAGGAATGTTCAATAAGTAGTGAGGGGAATTAATTTCTTTTTAAGGATTGTTCACTACTTTTGAGTATGTCTTTAACGGTCCATCAAGTCAGTAAAAAATATGAAGCGCACCTAGCTGTGGATAGCGTTTCCTTTACTATTCAACCAGGGGAGATTGTAGGTTTTTTAGGTCCTAATGGCGCAGGCAAGTCCACCACATTAAAAATGATTGCTGGTTTTTTACCATCCGATCAGGGGGCGATCACATTAAATGATTGTTCCATAGAAAAAGAGCCTACTGCATATAAAAAAAGAATCGGGTATTTA